>Ga0268262_10002191_pt1 | contig 22955 bp, 23 predicted proteins | sample TergutNc150P3_FD_190354 | JGI IMG/M metagenome (GOLD analysis project Ga0268262, IMG submission 190354) | Nasutitermes corniger P3 segment gut microbial community from laboratory colony in Florida, USA - Nc150 P3 (SPAdes) (version 2) | ecosystem: Host-associated > Arthropoda: Insects >...
GTGCTTCTTCTCGGTATTTTTTATAAACCGGGACATGTGGAAGTTGAAACTTCCGCAATTTATGACGCGGCGACTTCACGGGATGTGGTAAGATACTTCGCCCTTGAATTGCCGCATTCCCTTCAAGACGTTTTAATTTCTTTAAGCGCCATTATACTGTGCTTTATCATTTTTCAATTAATTACACGGCGTTACAAAAAACATCAGTTAGGACGTATCGGCGTAGGTTTTCTTTACACGTTCATCGGCCTTGTAATTTTTTTAACGGGGGTAAACGTAGGATTTTTCCCTGTAGGCCAGCTTTTAGGATCACAGCTTGCGGAATCGCCTATCAAGTGGGTTTTAATTCCGCTTGGAACAACCGTCGGCTACTTTATCGTAAAAGCGGAACCTGCCGTTCATGTGCTTAACAAACAGGTTGAAGAAGTTTCCTCCGGCGCAATTACCGTAAAGATGATGAACAGAGGGCTGTCTGTCGGCATGGCTTTGGCTCTTACCATGACTATGACCCGCATACTTTACAGTATTCCCATCATGTACATTTTAATTCCGGGCTATGTTTTTGCTCTGGCTCTGACTTTTTTTGTGCCTCCTATTTTTACAGGCATAGCGTTTGACTCGGGCGGAGTGTGTTCCGGTCCCATGACATCAACATTCCTTTTGCCTTTCGCAATGGGAACCTGTACCGGAGTCGGCGGAAATCTTATGATTGACGCTTTCGGCGTTGTAGCGATAGTCGCCATGACGCCTCTCATTGTTATTCAGCTAATGGGACTTGTTTATCAGTTCAAGACAAAATACGCAGCCGCTCTTACCATACAGCAGACTGCCGCTATCAGCGCCGCATCCAGTGAAAGCATCAACTGGGGTAAAATTTATGTGTACAGAGAGGAAGCATAGATGGTAGATAAATCCGTTATTTCAAGAATCCTCTCTAAACTGCCTTCTAAATTAACAAAAATACAGCAGACTAAAAAGCCGGAAAAAAACCCGCAAAAACAAACGCCAAAACTAAAACTGGTTATTTTTATTGTAGACTGGAGCCGGGCCCATTCCATTACCAATGTCTGCGTAAATGAAAAGGTACGTTTCCATTTTACAAGCGTGGGAAAGGGGACAGCCAGTTCCGAAATATTAAACCTTCTCGGCATTGGCTCCGGCGAGAAGGCCGTCATTTTATGCCTTGAACAGGAAGTAGGCGTTCAGGTTTTAATGAAAGAAGTAAGAAAGGAGCTTAAGATTTCCGGCGCAGGAGCGGGAATTGCGTTTACCGTCCCGCTTTCAGCGATTAACGATCCGATTTTACTGGTTTTTAAACAAAGTATTTTAAAGAATGAAAATCTTTCAGAAAATAATTCGGGCAAAGGAGAAAATATGACAAGCAAACATACACACGATTTAATCGTATCAATTGTAAATCACGGTTATACAGACGATTTAATGAACACTGCAAGGGAAGCGGGGGCAAGGGGCGGAACTGTTTTGCATGCGCGCGGAACGGCACACGAAGGGCCCGTAAAATTTTTCGGTATTTCCGTACAAGACGAGAAAGAACTTATTCTGATCCTTTCCGAATGTGACAAAAAAGTTCCGATAATGCAGGCAATCAGCGAAAATTACGGTCTTAATACAGACGCTCAAGGTTTAATTTTTTCTCTGCCCGTTGACAATGTAATCGGGTTAAGCGCCGAATGACATTAACGCGCGCCGACTGTTTCCCGGTATAGTTCGCGGTTTAGCATTGACAAAATAAGCGTTGTTCCCACGGGCAGTTTATAGGGGAGAGTAAAATCACCGCCCAGATAATCGGTTGTAAAAAGCCTAATCCTTTCTCCTGATGGAAGCACTGCCTCAAGACGCACCGACAACGGATACGGATTTACCGGTATCTTATAACGGAAAAGTCCGAAGACTTCGTTCTCGGCTATTTTTTCAGGAGACGTTACGGTTATGTCAACAATAGAGGTTAACGGTGCTGTCGCATTCCCCGGAGGCGCTTGATAAACGACTGTTTCCCCCTTTTCATTTTCGCTTCTGTTTCTTATATTAAACTGAAAATTAATTCCGGTATTGCCGATAACTCCAAGCGCTTCCGAAAGTTTCATGCCTGTTAAATTAGGAACCGTAATAACAGTATTTTCACGTCCCTTGCTAACAACAAATTCAAGCGTTAAAGGACCTGAGATATCCGTTCCCGGTTCCGGTTTTTGAACAAGGATCGTTCCGGGCGTTTCGGAAGAAAAATCGTACATGACAGGCTCTTTTACGGTAAGCAAAGCAATTCCGTTGGCTTGAGCGTATAACGCCTGTAAATCCATTTTTACATCGTTAATATTCCGGCCGACAAAATTTTCCACTTTGTTTACGATTACTCCCTGGCTTACAACAAGGCGCACTCTTCTGCCCGCTTTTACAATTGTTCCCGATTTCGGCTCCTGTTCCAATATATGCCCTTTGTCGCTGGAAGTTTGCGAATAACGCATGAGAAGGCGGGGATACAGCTCTTTTACCTGTAATTCAAGAAGGGCCTGCGTTAATTCCTTGCCTACAACATCAGGAACCATTGTCTGCTCCGCTCCGCGCACAGCGATAAAAAAAACAGATACGGCAATAAGACCTACAATAAGCACAAGGGCGGCGACCAATAAAATAAAAACCCTTAAATGGTTCGCAACATAATCTTCTATTGAACTTAAATCAAACATTTTCACTTCCTAATTGCGCGTTTAAAAAATCCCGCGCCCCATTTAAAAAATCACGCCAAAAAAGCGCCTTTTTCCCCTGATACTGCAATTCGGTAACGGAGAGAATCCCCTCTCCTGTTTGTACCAGTATACCGGCCTGTTTGTCTATTCCCAGAATCTGCCCCGCTTTGCCGTTTGGCGTTCCGTAAGGCGGAACGCCAAACGTTTCGCCATATATCCCTGCTTTTAATATATATAATTCCCGCCCACCGTGAATAGTCCGGCAAAGCGGCCACGGGTAAAAAGCCCTAATTTCGGCTTCAATTACAGCCGCGCTCTTTTTCCAGTCGATAAGGGTATTGTCCCTTGTAATCAGGGAACAATAACTTGCCTTACCGTGATCCTGCGGCCGCGCGACGGCGGTTCCGGCGGCAATATTTCGCAACACTTGGGGCAGAATAACAGCCGCTTTTTGCGCCATTATTTCGCTGAGCGAGCCTGCCGTTTCAGTACCCGTTAGCTGCAAATTTTCACTTGCCAGAATATCCCCGCTGTCCATCTCCTTTGCCAAGGTCTGCACCGTAAGCCCCGTCTCTGTATCGCGGTTCAAAATCGCCGCCTGTACAGGAGACGGCCCTCTGTATTTGGGCAGCAGGCTAGGATGGATATTAATCCCTCCTTTTGGGAACAGCGCCAAAAATTTAGGACCGAAAATCCGCCCATAAGCGAAAGAAACAAGCAGATCCGGTTTCAGCGAACTTACCTGCTCGCGCGCTTCTCCGTCAAGCTTCTGCGGTTTAAGCACGGGAACATTCGCGCAAATTTTTACCGCAGCTTCTCCTATCTCCGTAGGCACGGGCGTACCATGCCTTCCCTTGGGACTGTCGGGGTTTGTAAGCACGCCTGCCGCCTCAATTCCTTCTGTCTGGCATATCGACTGTAAAGCCGGTATTGCTATGGCGGGGCTTGCGGCAAACAGAACCCTCACTTTGGTTTTTTTTCTCCCCTGGTTTTTCTCCTCTCGATTTTTTCTCCCTTAATCAGCGCTTTTTCGTATTTTTCAATAAGCTTTTGTTTTTTTAATTCTGACAAACGATCCAAAAAAAGAATGCCCTCAAGATGATCGTACTCGTGTTGAATAACTCTTGCGAGAAGCCCGTTTGCTTCCAATGTAAACGGTTTGCCCTTCTCGTTCCACGCCTGTATCTTCACAGCTTCGGCCCTTACAACATCGGCGTAAAGCCCCGGAACGGAAAGACAGCCTTCCTCATATTTTATAGTTTCCTGCGACGTTTCTAAAATTGAAGGATTGATAAAAATCCGCTCTTCATCACCTTCGGTATGTGTAACAAAAATTCGCTTCATCAGGCCAATCTGGGGACCGGCAACTCCAATCCCTTTTTCCTGCTTGAGGATTTCTAGCATCAGTTTCGCCGAGTCCATTATTTTATCGTCAATTTGATCAATTTTTTCAGCTTTTTGCCGCAGTAATTCGTTTCCAAGAGTGATGATCTGCATTTATCCATTTTACTGAAAAATGATTTTCTCTTCAATCCTTATTTGCCTCTACAAAATATCCGTTTTTCCCGATTTTTTTATCTGTTCAACGATGCTGCGGACTTTTTGCGTCTGTCCTTTTTTTGTGACAAGAGCGGCCGCCGGAGAGCCGTTTTTGCCGCTTCGTATTACCACGATTAAATCTTCTACCCCGGCAAGGGCTACAGGTATGTCCGAATCAACAAAACAATTTTCCGATGATACGCTGAAAACCTGCGTGCCGTTATTCCCGCATACTTTTACATATTCTTCCCAATTGCCGATATCGATCCAGTTAAAATTTGTACGGATCATGGAAACTTCGGTGCATTTTTCCGCTATCGCGTAATCAAACGATATGCTTTTTGTTTTACCGTAGGCGGCGGACAATCCCTTCCATGAGGTTAAAACCTGAATACCCTGTATTTTTTTATATGACGAGGACGGCGGGGCTTTCAATTTTTCAAAGCAGCAAAAAACATCTGGAGCGAGAAGGCGAAACTGTTCCGCCATAAAAACGGAGGAAAAGGCGAACATTCCCGAATTCCAGAAAAAATTCCCGCTTGCGGCGTATTTTTCCGCCGTTTGCGAATCCGGCTTTTCATGGAAAGCGGTTACCTCGTACACGCCCGCCCCGGCTTTACCGGTTTCTATGTAGCCGTAACCCGTCTCGGGGCGGGCAGGTGGAATCCCGAAAACCACAAGTTTTCTCTTTTTAGCGCCCCCGGCGGCAAGAGCCGCGTCGGACTTAAATGTATCTAACGGTTCAATAATATGATCGCTTGTTAAAACAAGCATATTTTCCCCGCCGCCGCACAACCGGGAGTAGACAACCGCGCAGGCTATCGCCGGAGCCGTATTCTTCGCCTCAGGCTCGCCTATGACAATAAGGCGTTTTTTTTTGTCCATACTCAATTTTGCCGTATCGGCTATTACATGGGGAATTTGGGATTTGCCCGTAATAATGACAACTTTTCCGTTTGTGACGGCAAGCGCCCTTTCTACAGCCAGTGAAAAAAAGCTCTTTTTACCGTCTACAGGCAAAAACTGCTTCGGAAGCCGCGAATTGCTTGCGGGCCATAGCCTTGTACCTGAACCCCCCGCCATAATCAGACAATTGTCGAACATACTTCAATATTATACAACAATTTGACTTGATCATCCATTGACTATAAAGGGCATTCTTGTTTATAGTTATATTAAATGGGAGTACTTTTAAGCCAAAAAATATCCGTTTATTACGACCGTTTCAAGGATATTGAGGTAACTTATACTAAAGAAATCATACAAGTTACCGGGCTTTTAACACAACAGGTTCATTTGAAGTGCGGCAATGATTTTTGGCCGTGCGTTGTCTATACCTCATCGTTTGAAGGCGCAAAAGTTGTCGCTAATGTAAAGACAGGACTGCTCGGCAAACTGCATGGTACCAATAATTTTGTAAATTTGCGTTTTTGCTTCAAGCCTACAGGAGAATCAAATACGGTGACATTTTTTGTCGCCGGCCGCGTCCTTTCAAGCGCGCCTTACGGCAACTCGCAGGATATAAATTTATTTAATATCCAATTTACAAACAGACCGCCGGATGACTTTATCGAAATTATGGGGCGCGTTCTGGACGCAACCGTAAATTCCTCAAAAAGAAAAGACGACAGAATACAAATAACAGCGGAAAATGTACGAAAGTTAAATCTTTTTTCAAGCGAAAGCACCGTATTTATTGAGAACGTTCCAAGGCGCTGTATATTAAGGGATTTATCTTTTTCCGGCTCTAAAATAATAATGATGGGAGTGGCAAAATTCCTTCTTGAAAAAGACGTGATATTACGCCTTGACTTCAGCGATCCAAGAGAGTCTTTCGCGATTAGGGGAAAATTTATCCGCGCGGAAAACGTAGAAGGCAAAAAAGAAATGATCGCCCTTGGATTGAATTTTAATGAAGCGACCACCCCAATGGGTTTTAAAATGAGGATAAACGACTTCCTGACCGCGATAAGAGCGGATTATCGCAGTGGAACTGAAGAAGAACCTGCCAATGACGCTCAGACTCCTGAGGCCAAACCTGCCGGGACTCAACCTGCCGCGCCCGCTTCAGCCAAACCCGCGGCACAGTCCGCTGCCGCTAAACCTGCGGCGCCGGCAGCGGCTAAACCCGCCGCTGCACAGTCGGCAAAGTAATGAAAAGCCGTGTAATTTTTATCCCCGTACCTGAAAGCATCCGCGAACAGCTGGCGGATGGGGCCTTGGTTGATTTTCCGATTGATCCCGATATTCCCTTTCCTGTTGAAATTTTTGAAAACGAAGAAAAAGAATCCTTGGAAAACATGTCCTTCGAGTCAATTTTTTACGGCATGTTAAGGGCAATAAAAGAAAAAAAAGTTGATCAGGAATGGCTGGATTATTACACAGGCCTTGTTATGTATTTGCGTCCCGATATTTTATCAAGAATAAAGGAAGTTAAAGACAACGGCCTTGACGATGAAAATTTTATTAATGCGCATAACTTAATCCGTGAGGGAAAAACAGAAGAAGGCTTGGCCTGTATCCGTGATTTTATTGAGGACCGTCCTAAAGTATGGAACGGCTGGTTTATGCTCGGATGGGCGTTAAGGCTGCTTGGCAGATGGGAAGACGGAAAGAGCGCATTAAAAAAAGCAATCGAGCTTGGAGGGGACAACAGCGACACCCGGAACGAGCTTGCAATCTGCCTGATGGAAACAGGCGATACGGCAGGAGCGAAGCGCGAACTTGAAAGAGCGCTTACAGGCGATCCTGAAAATGTAAAAATAATTTCCAATCTTGGAGTACTGGCGCTTAGAAACAACGAAAAAGAAAAAGCCGCCGCGTTTTTCAGAACCGTGCTTGAAATAGACAACTCCGATCCCGTAGCGAAAAGCTACCTTACGCAGGGCGCATGCATGCAGGATTGACAAAAAACCGCCATTTATGATATGTTTCTACCACGGAGATTTTCCTGACGGGCAATAGCGCAGTTGGTTTAGCGTACAAGTCTGGGGGACTTGGGGTCCCCGGTTCAAATCCGGGTTGCCCGACAGGAGAATTTTCTTTACGGCCTTTCTACAACAGGTTCAAGGTACGGACTTCTAACCTGTATAACGGAACGGCTGTACCATTCCCCCGCCTGCGGCTGAGAAGCAAGGAACGACCACAAGTTACGCGCAACTGACGGTTTCCCGTTCCGGTAAAGGCTGGAAGCAAGATAATAAATAGTTTTATAGTACTCCACCTCGTCCATGTACGCCAGAAGAAGCTGGTTGTTGTTTATATTTTCGGCAATAATCGAAAGAGCGGGGCGTCCCGAGCCGTCATCAAAGGTAAAATCAAATTTACGCCTAATTATCTCGTCAATTATAATCGTATTCTGAATAATAAACGCAAACATAAGGTGCTGCTGCGCCGAAGGACGGCCTGTAACGGCGTAATGAAAACCAAGACGGCGGTGAGCGGGTTCCACAAGAGTGTTGTTGTAGCGGAACAATTCAAGAAAACGGTTAATCCCCTCTGTCTCAAGAGTGCGGCTCATAGCGTGGCTGGCGAACGAAGCGGAAGCCTGAGCGTATGGAACGGTTGTTTTATTTTCGGCTGAAGCGTTTCGCGCGATCATAACATCGCCCTGATTAGCGTTTACCCAAAGCGTATCATGCTCGCTGATTATGGCGTCCAAAACTTTTATCATTTCAAGGTATTCCTGTCTTGTCAAAAGAATACTCGCAATCTTATACTGCAAATCAACACTAAAGTTCGGATTTTCCAAAAGTGAGCGCATGGCGAATGCTTTTCGGAACTGGGACAACGCCAGAGGCAATTCTCCCTCGACACGGTAAACTTCGCCGATCCAGTACTCGGCTTCGGGGTAATCTTTAAGTTTTCCCGTAGCTTCAAGCGCCGCCGCAGCGGAATTGTTAAGGCTTGCCTTTGGAACACGGTAGTAAAGCTCCTGAAGGGCGGCGTATGCCCTGTTATAAAATTTGTCCTTTGAATATTTTTCTATTATTTCAAGAGAATCTCCTATACGGCGCACTTCGTTAACAGAAAGAAGGACGATTAAATCCCGCTCCATCTGCTCGTACATTGCCCTTCGGCTCCGTCTCGCATCCTCAAATGAAAGAAGCGCCGCGCCGTAATCGCCCGCGCGGAACTGCTGTTTTCCCCTCTCAAGAGAAAGCCACCAGGGCTGAGGGGACTGAGAAAAAATTGATGCGGCCGCAAACACCAAAAAAATCGAAACAAAAATTAAACTTTTTTTCATATACTTTGAAGCTCCTCTTCAAATACTTTATCCGCGTAAGCGGCGTCTATTGTCTTTATAATCTTTCCGTTCCTGAAAATCAAAACCTTGTCTCCCGCGCCTGTAATTCCAAGATCGGCGTCTTTTGCCTCAGACGGGCCGTTTACTTCGCAGCCCATAACAGCCACGGTTATATCCCTGTCTAAGGCGTACAATTTCGGCATCCAACGGCTTAAAAAACCGTGCGTATCAAAACCGTGCCTTCCGCAGCGGGGACAGGATACAATATTTACCCCTGCGCTTTTAAGCCTTTCGTTTCCTTCCGCAAGCTGAGCCGCCGCCCTTATTATCTCCCTTCCGGCAATTACCTCGTTTTCAACGGTATCCGAAAGGGAAACCCTTATCGTGTCCCCAATGCCCTGCACCAGAAGGGCTACAAGAGCCGCCGTATTTCTAGCCACGCCCGCCGTCAAAGGACCGGCTTCGGTAACCCCCAAATGAAGGGGGAAAGCGCTTGTTTGCGAAAAAATACGGTTCGCCTTTATAGTATCGGCAATTCCGCTCGCTTTCATTGATACCACGCAGGCACAAAAGCCGAATTCATCAAAAACAGCCAGTTCCCTTTCCGCCGCCTGCGCCAGAGCTTGGGCTGTATCCATGCCCTCCTCTACCCTTTTTCGCAAGTCCTGGGGCAAACTTCCGGCATTTACCCCTATGCGGATAGGGATACTCACGGCGGCGGCTTTTTCAAGCACTGCGGCGGTTTTTTCCTTACTGCCGATATTGCCGGGATTTATGCGTATTTTAGCGATGGGAAAATCCATGCATCGAAGGGCGATTTTATAGTCAAAATGAATATCTGCGACAAGGGGCATACTGACCATTCCAGCAAGACTGCCAAGCGCTTCGGCGGCTTGAATATCGGGAACGGCAAAACGAAGAAGGCCGCAGCCCATAGCGCCGAGGGCATCGATCCTTTTAATAAGACTGTCATTAATATCTTGCATGGAAAGAGGGTCTTTCCACATGGTTTGAACAACAACGGGAAAATTACCCCCGATTTGGACGGAGCGCACATGGGAAAAACCTCCGATTTTTATTGTATTTGATATTCTTTCCATACTTATATATTATAGTAATTATCATGGATTTTACTATTGATACCGAAGAAAGGAATATTTTACTGGCTCAGGCGAGGGAAACCATTAAAGCCGATCTGGAAGGACGAAAACCCGCGTACGACGAAAGCCCCTCAAAAGCTGACTCGGCTTTGAATAAACCCTGCGGCGCTTTTGTTACCCTTCACAAGATAAACGGAGAGGATCGGGATTTGCGCGGATGTATCGGCAGAATGACCGCAAACCAGCCTCTCGTAGAAACCGTCCGGCAAATGGCAAAGTCCGCCGCTTTCGGCGATCCCCGCTTTCCTCCGTTAAGAGCCGAAGAATTTGAAAAGTGCCAAATAGAAATTTCCGCTCTTTCCCCGATGACTCCCTGCGACGATCCGCGCAAGGTAAAAGTCGGCGTCCACGGGCTTTACCTTTCAAGGGGTGGGCGTTCAGGCGTTCTGCTTCCGCAGGTTCCTGTAGAACAGGGCTGGAACCTTGACGAATATCTTGATTATATCTGCATAAAAGCCGGGCTTCCCCCCCATTCTTACGAAGCGCCTGACGCTCAACTTCTTACCTTTACCGCCATTGTTTTCGGAGAGGAGTAATTTTAAAACGTGGAACGCCGCCTCTCGGAATTTTTTACGCCTAATACAGCAGAAAAAGCGGGACTTGTTTCAAGAGAAGGAGACGCGGATCCGCTTATTACCGGTCTTGAATACGACTCTCGCTCCATAAAACCCGGAAATCTTTTTTTCGCTTTGAGCGGCCTGCATACAAACGGCGATCTTTTTATTGATGACGCGATTTCCCGCGGCGCGGTATGCGTAATACATGAAAAAGAAGGCATAAAAAAAACACCGGGCATTGTTTATCTTAAGGTAAAAAATTCCCGCTTTGCAATGTCCCCGGTTTCTGCGTCTTTTTTTAATTTTCCCTCAAGGCGAATGTATGTAACAGGCGTTACAGGGACAGAGGGAAAAAGCACAACCGTTTATCTTATCTGGCAGTTACTCGCCATGATGGGGAAAAAGGCGGGTTTCTTTTCGACTGTACAGCGCAGTTTCGGAGAAGACGCAATCTGGAACAGCGAACACCAAACCACGCCGGAAGCGCCTGTCGTACAGCGGCTTCTTTGGGAAATGGCGGATAACGGCTGTGAGTACGCAGTCGTGGAGGCAAGTTCCCACGGCCTCTCGCCTAAAACAAACCGTCTTGGAAACGTAAACTTTTGCTCCGCCGTTTTCACAAATGTAACCCATGAACACCTTGAATTCCACGGAACATGGGAACAGTACAGGGACGACAAGGCAAATCTTTTCCGCGCGCTTGATAATTACACGCCGGTTAATCCTTCCGGCTTTAACCCTTTTGGCGTAATTAACGCCGATGACAAAAGCGCAAATTTCTTCTCGCAAGCTACGAAAAACAAAACATTTACTTTTAGCTGTGCCGGCAATCATGCGGATATTATCGCTGAAACTGTCGAAAGCGGCGCATTGGGAAACAATTACCGTGTTTTTTTAAAACAGCTAAATGAACATATAGAAATAAAAGATAATCTTCCCGGTTCTTTTAACATAGGAAATGTTCTTGCCGCCTGTCTTACGGTCTCTAATTTATTAAATGTATCTGTACGTGAAATTGCCCCTCTCGCAGGCAAATTAAAACCCGTACGAGGAAGGATGACCGCCATAAACAAAGGACAGCCCTTTGAGCTTGTCGTAGATTATGCGCATACGCCTTCGTCTTTTATGGCGATATTCCCTCCATTAAGGGAGCGTCTTGACAAATCAGGCGGCAAGATAATCAGTGTTTTCGGTTCTCCCGGTGAGCGTGACACGCAAAAACGCTCTGAACAGGGGAAAATCGCCGCACGGTACTCGGACTTTATCGTTATCACGGACGAAGACCCTCGAGGCGAGAAACCTATGGATATTTTGGAAGAGATCGCCAAAGGAGTTGAAACGGGTGAACAAAGCAGAAAATTCACACGGGAAGAAAATTTGTTCCTGATACCCGGCCGCCCCCTTGCGATACGAAAAGCGCTGAGCATAGCGGGCAAAGGCGACATTGTTCTGCTTTTGGGCAAAGGACATGAGAACTCGATTATTTACGCGGATCATGTTATGCCCTATGACGAGATTGCGGAAGCGGAGAAAGCTTTAGCCGAAATTTAATTTCCAATTCTTATCCATATTTCCCCATTTCCGGAAAAAGTTTCGTTAGAATCTATTTTGTACATGAATGTATTTCCATCCATCATTATGGTCAGATTATTCCCCATTGTTCTATAAGAACCGTTTTTTGACCTGTTATTTATTCCATCCAAATAATTTATACTTCCTGAATTTGTGTTTCCCGAAAATTTTATAATTCTATTTCCCCCGGACAGCCGGTACGAACCAATCTGAAAATTAACTATTTGACTACCCGCAATACCTTTATTTTGTAACGGTAAATTATTCCCGGATTCAACTGCGCCATGTTCAGCTAAATATTTAAGAATTGTATCATTGTTATTCTTTTGCGCCATAGATAAAGCGGTATCACCGTTGGCAGCCTGTATATTTATATTAGCGCCTTTTTCCACCAATAATTTTACCATGTCAAAGTTACCCCATTTTGAAGCATACAAAAGCGGCGTCATGCCGTCCGCATAATTTTTCGACAAAGTATAGCGATAATTAACATCTACTCCCGCTTCAATAAACTGTTTTGCCAAATCAAACCTTTGTTTTTCCATGGCCAATAACAATATCTCGCCATTGGGAACCGCCCCATTCTGCAATAAAAATTGAATCGTATTATTTTGACGATTCCTGCTAATAGCGGTATATAAATCATACGCATTTGGGCGTATATTGTAATTTAATAATATTTGACACACTTTTAATGAATTTTCTCCTGAAGAATAGTTCATCGCGAAATTCATCACAAGCTTCTTGTCAGTTGCCGGCATTGAAGATACATTCATTTTTAATATATTTTCTATTTTTTCAAAGTCATTTTTTACCATTGCATCTATTAAATCCCATTTGTAATCATCGGCGTATATTGATACGGAGAGGAAGAGGAATATCATTATGCCTAATAATGACTTTTTCATGGTTTTAATTATATCATTGTTTCGGGATTATAACATCATTTTGGTTTCCACTTGATAAATCTTAGACATACATCTTTCTGTTTATTTGCGGTTTAATTCCCGTTCTATATCATCAACAACAGAATCCGGCGTAGAAGCCCCGGCGCTTAATCCTACCGACTTGTAAGAGCGAAACTCCTGCGGTATCTCGCCGGCTTTTTCAATTAATACGCAAGGTTTGCCGCTTTCTTTCGCAATCTCCAGCAGGCGGTTTGTATTGGCGGATTTTTTGCCGCCGGCGATAATCACGGCGTCAACTTCGTTCAACATCTCACGTATTGCCTGCTGGCGGTCTTTTGTGGATGCGCAAATTGTCTGTACTATCTCCAAATTCGGAAAAAATATTCCGATAGCGCCGCCGATTGAACGATACAGTTCTTCGGAAATGGTGCTTTGCCCAAGAAGAGCGGTTTTTATATCGTGGTTCGCTTTGTAAAGTTTTTTCGCCTCTTTTCCGGCATCGGCAGGGTTGTCCACTACTACGCAGAAAGGGGCGTTGCATGATTGCACATAACCAAGGATTCCCTCAATTTCCGCATGGCTCTTTTCTCCGGCGAGAAAGATACTGTACCCGGCGCGCGCCAACTCTTCGGCTTTTAACTGGCTTGCTTTAACTCTGGGGCAGGTAGCGTCTAAAATGTGCGCTCCCCTGTCACGCAGGCTGTTTTCAATTTGAGGGGCTACCCCATGCGCTCGGACAATAATCGAACAGCCTTTAACATTTTCTTCCTGCTGCGGAAGTTCTTCAACTCCCCGGACTTTCAAGTCGTGCAGCATTTCAGGATTATGTATTAAAGGACCAAGCGTAAAAACACGGGCGCCCGAATCTTTTACACGTAACGCTTCCTCGGAGGCTAAAGCCACCGCGCGGCGTACGCCCATGCAGAATCCTAAAACATTTGAACGAATTACCTTCATTTACGCCTGTTTTTCAGTTTTTCCCAAAAATACACTATACCCGTAGCGACAAAAAGCGATGTATATACACCGGATACCAAACCGACAAGGAGCGCCAGAGCAAAATCCTTCATTGAACCTGTCGTAAAGATAAAAAGAGACAATACAGCCAACATGGTTGTAAGTGTAGTAATTATTGAACGGCCAAGCACGCCGGTCAATGAAATGTTTAATACGTCAACAAACGGAGAGTCGGGATAGATTTTATTGTTTTCCCTGATACGGTCAAAAATAACGATTGTGTTGTTGATTGAATAACCAATAATGGTAAGAATTGCCGCAATTGTGCTTGTTGTAAATTCCATGCGTGACCAGACAACAAACGCCACAATTACAATAGTATCATGGATAATCGCAAGCACAGCGCCGACGGCGTACTGCGGCCTAAAACGGATTGTCGCATATAACAAAATCAAAACCAGAGTAAGACCCAAAAGAATACCGGCCTGATCCGTAAGATCCTTTGAAAAACGGGAACCGACATAATCGGAACGAAGCGTCGCCACCTCTCCTTTTCCGAAATGAGCTTCCAAAAGCTCCGTTACCTGATCAGAACGTACACGGCTGTCTTCCTCATCCTCGATACGGATCATAAAATGGCGTTCCTGCGGAGAACCGATATTCTGCACTGAAAAACCCTGCGTAATACCGGTCAATGCCGCCCTTACTTCCGTAATATTAACAATCGGGCTTTGCGGATCAATATAATGCACCACATAGGGAGTCTGGCTCAAATACGGATTTCCCAGAGAACTGAACAGCAGCCATTGAGAATTAATACTTTCCTTCGCCGCAAGCGTTACTTCGATACCATCCAACTGCTGTATTAACGCCCGTGAAAGAGCGCCAATGGTATTGTATTCATTAAATGAAAAGGTATACCTCTTGTTCTCTATGCCCGAACCGGAAATAACGATAAAAAGATTACTGCGGTCAAAGGAAAGAATAGCGGTTGTTGTACCCGACCAGCTTAAGCTGAAAGCGGTTGGGGCAAACTGCACTTCCTGAATAAGACCCGCCTGAAAATCCACGCCAAGCGCAAAACCTTTTGTTAGAAAACCCGTAATGCCGACAACAACAATAATAAAAGAAAGAATGGCGGCGGGCAGAAAAAATTTGGAAAAACGGATGATATTTTTCATTAAATTACCCTTACACCTTTTTGACTGAGTTTCTCGCCATGAATCCGGGTTGTCCAACTGACGGAAAGATCCTTTGGATTGAAAACATCGGTGCTAAAGTCAAATATAAGCCTTGATACAAAGAGGGCTGTAAAGACCGATGAAAATACGCCGATTGAAAGGCTTACGGCAAAACCTTTGATGGGACCCGAACCAAGCTGTGAAAGAAACAATGCGGCGATAAAGGTGGTAATATTGCCGTCCATAATCGCCCAGAACGCTTTATCAAATCCGGCTTCAATTACCGCCTTACGTGATTTGCCGAGACGCATTTCTTCTTTCATGCGCTCAAAAATAATTACGCTAGCGTCAACCGCCATGCCGATTGTCAAAATAAAGCCTGCGATAGCGGGTAACGTCAGTGTAAAGTTAAGAGCGGAAAGTATGCTGAACATAATGTAGAAATTCAATATTTGAGCGACAACGGCGTTAATGCCGGAAATTTTATAATACACAAGCATAAAGACCAAAACAAGCGCAACGCCTAATAACAGAGCGTAAAGCCCCTGGCGGATCGTGTCTTCGCCCATCGACGCACCGATACTTTGCAGACTCGCTACCTCAAGTTCCACAGGAAGGGCGGCAGTCCTTAAAAGCAAAGCAAGGTTATTCGCCTCGTCCGCCCCAAACCCTGAAATGCGAACGGCGTCCCGGATAGAAGTTGTGATTGTCGCTCGTGATCTTACCTTGTCGTCAAGCACAATAGTCAGCATCTTTTCAACATTCGCTGATGTAAGACGGTAAAAAATTTCCCCGCCTTCACTGTCTAGCCTGAAAGTAACTTCCGGCTTTCCGTCCATATTGTTTCGATCAACAACGGCTTCCTGTATGTGATTCCCGTCAAGACCGATTTCTTTTTTAACAGCAATATACATCAGGCTTCCGTCGGTGTTTCTAACCTGCTCATCCAACCCGTATTTATCTTTTGTATAATAACCGAGAATCAATACATCGGAAGGAACAATGGAAGGATTGATTAATTTTCCGCTTGCGTCAAACGTTGTTGTCGGATTTTGCCTGTAGTAATTGTTAAACGCCGCCGTCGCTTCGGAATCTTCCATATTGAAGGTAAGGCTTCCCTTGCCCATGATAATATCGTTAATCCTTTCCGGATCGGAGGTTCCCGGAATTTCAATATATATCTGATCCGCTCCCTGCCGTCTGATAACTGGCTCCGTTAAACCAAAACGGTCGATACGGCTGTTCAAAACTTCCAATGAACGGTTCATAGCGTCCTTGCGATCATCCTCGGTTAAAGGACGCCCAAGTTTTTCCTGAAGAGCGTCAAGGTTTGCCTGCAGTACGATGCTTAAACCGCCTGAAAGATCAAGACCGAGCTTAACAGCGTTTTTTTGCAGATCTTTAAGACCGAAAATTTCATCTCTGTATTTTGATTCAATTATATCCAAAACTTCCCTTCTGCCCGAAAAAACCTCAAGTACCGCCTTTGCGTCCATTGTTTCAGGAAGCGGCTGTTTATTGGCCTTGTAAAGTTTCTTTGCGCTAGCCGTAACAAATTCCAATCCTTCGGGAACAGGTCCTCCGGCTCTAGCCGCATCAATGAGGCGCTGTAAATCCGCCTGCGCTGACTGGGAAGCGTAAGTTCTAATCTGCTGTCTGGTTTCCATAGCCTGCGCCTGCTTGTCCTTGGGTATCAGGAAATACCAACGCAAAGTAGGCCAGAGAAATAAAAAACACACTGCCATTACTACAAAGAAAATTAAGAACCTGTACCGTTTACTCATTTTATTCTCCATTTTCAGAAGATTGAGTATCTTCTTTATCCCCGCTCTTGTCTTCTATCTTATCTTCTTTTGACACGGTCACAACAGAAGAAATCGCGCTTCGCAGAAATTCAATTTTTACGTTATCATCGACTTTAATAAGCACAGTGGATTCTTTTAAATGCTGTACAGTTCCATGAATTCCGCCTATGGTAACGATTTTATCCCCTTTTTTCAGGGCAGAAATCATCGCCTCGGTTTCTTTACGCTTTTTATTCTGCGGTCTGATAAGCAAAAAATAAAAAATGAGGATAATTGCGGCAAAAGGGATAATACCTGTAAGAAAACTACCGGTTCCCTGGGCTCCGTCCGCCGCCTGCGGGGCCGCCATAAGCAAAGAAAAAACAAAATTATTCATGGGTTACATCCTTAAAAAATGATATTTATAGACAGTTGTTCAAAAGCTTCGTAACAACCCTATTGTAGTCTACTTTACACGAAAAAATACAGTTATACAATAGGCTTGAAAGGTGTATTGACAGTTACAAGCAATCAGTATATAGAAAGATATGATAAAAGAAGCGATTATAAAGGCCGCAAAAAGGGAAAACCTCACTTTTGAGTGCGCCGAAAGCGTTATGAACGAGATTATGGAAGGCAAGGCAAGCGAAATCCAGATGGCGGCATACCTTGCGGCAATGTCGGTCAAGGGCGAAACCATTGATGAAATTACCGCTTCCGCAACCGGAATGCGCAAGCACTGCGTAAGAATCCTTCACGATATGGACGTTTTGGAAATCGTAGGCACAGGCGGGGATCATTCAAACTCTTTCAATATATCCACCACATCGGCGTTGGTAATCTCGGCGGCAGGCATTCCTGTCGCAAAACACGGAAACCGGGCCTCCTCCAGCAGAACAGGCTCCGCTGACGTGCTTGAAAGCCTTGGCGTTAACATTACCGCCCCGCCCGAGCGCAGTCTTCATCTGTTAAAAACGATTAATATCTGTTTTCTGTTTGCCCAAAATTATCATATCTCGATGAAATATGTCGCTCCCGTGCGGCGGGAACTTGGAATCCGCACAATCTTCAATATACTCGGTCCATTGGTAAATCCGGCGGGAGCCAAAATGGAACTGTTGGGCGTATACGAACCTGAACTTATAGAACCGATGGCGAAAGTCCTTTGCAACCTTGGCGTAAAAAGCGGAATGGTCGTTTTCGGTCATGACGGGCTTGACGAAATATCCTTAAGCTCGCCCACTACAGTTTGTGAGCTTCGAGACGGTTTTATAAAAAGTTATGATATTGAGCCCGAGCAATTCGGAATGACCCGCTGTAAAAAAGAAGACCTGTTGGGCGGAACTCCCGCCGAAAACGCACAGATAACAAGGAAAATTCTTGACGGCGAAAAAGGCCCCAAAAGGGACGCCGTATTGCTTAATTCCGCCGCAGCGATTCACATAGCAAAACCCGATATAAGCATGAAAGACGCAATCGCCGTTGCCGCCGAAGCCATAGATTCTGGAAAAGCGGCACAGCAGCTAAAAAAATTCATCGAACTGTCCCAGCAAAAAGAGCCAAGCTGATTGTGAAAAATCCACCCGACATCCTCGGAAAAATCGCTTCACAAACAATTCTTCGAGTGGCAAAAGCGAAAGAAGTTCTTTCTCCGGAACAGGCGCATTCTCAGGCACTTGCGTTAGCCGCTAAAGACTCTCGCACATCTGCCCTTCCATTTGAAAACGCCGTTTCCGCCCCCGGCCTGTCATTTATCTGCGAGGTGAAAAAGGCGTCTCCGTCAAAGGGCGTAATCGCCCCTGATTTTCCCTGGATGGAAATCGCTAAAGATTACGAACAGGCGGGAGCCGCCGCAATCTCCGTTCTTACGGAGCCTGAATTTTTTTTGGGAAGCGAGCAATATTTACGAGAGATTGCCGCCAAGGTGAAAATTCCCGTACTCAGAAAAGATTTTATAATTGATGAATACCAGATTTACGAAGCAAAATTATGGGGAGCGAAAGCCGTACTTTTAATCTGCGCTCTGCTTGAGAAAGAGACGCTTTCTTCTTATATTGCCGCCGCCGGGAAACTCGCTCTTGACTGCCTTGTGGAAATTCACAACGAAGAGGAAGCACGAGAAGCCATTGAAGCCGGGGCCCGCATCATCGGCATTAACAACCGTGACCTTACCACCTTTAATGTGGACACGGAACTTTCTTCACGTTTACAAAAATTTATCCCCGCCGGAACGCTGACAGTCGCAGAGAGCGGCATAAAGTCGGCGGAAGAGGTACGAGCGTTAAAAGACTTAAGTATTGACGCAGTGTTAATCGGCGAAAGCCTGATGCGTGCGGCGGATAGAAAAGCTTTTTTAAGAGAACTGGTATCCGCTTAATAATTAAGCAAGAAAAGTAATTTTCTTTTTTAAGATAACAGTAATAATGTCAATGAGCCAACCAATCCCGAAAATACCGACTGTAATAATCCAAAGAAGCCCGATGATTACTCTGCCGCGAAGAATCCGGTTGATCCCCTGAACTATCGGATCAAAAAAGATAGTAAGAATAATATTTACTATCCAGCCAAGTTTGTCAATTGCCGTTGCCATATAAATCTCCTGATAAAAAGATATGTAAGTATACATGAATTTATTTGTCATATCAAGGTTGAATACATGATAGCAAACGCCGCTAAAATGACGTATACTAAGACATGCGTATAAAAATCTGCGGATTATTCCGTGATGAAGACATTGATTTTGTAAACGAGGGATGTCCCGATTTCGCCGGTTTTGTATTCGCAAAAAGCAAACGGCAGGTGTCAGCCCCTCTAGCCCAATACCTGCGTTTCCGGCTCGCAAGCGGTATCGTCCCTGTCGGCGTATTTGTCAACGCTCCTGTTAATGAAATTGCGTCATTGTATCAAAGTGGCATAATCTCAATCGCCCAACTTCACGGCGATGAGGACGAGAGCTACATCCTGCGGCTAAAAGAAATATGCGCAGCATATTCCCAGAATCGCAGCGGTAAGCCGGATCAACAGGAAGCGGGAGGAACCTTCAAAGTGATAAAAGTAATTAAAAGCGAACAGCTTAAACAACGCCTTGCGCCTACGTGCGCTGATTATCTTTTAATTGATTCGGGGGCGGGAACAGGCAAACCGTTCGACTGGGAATTGCTTAAAACAAAAAAGTTTAAAATACCGTGGTTTCTTGCCGGGGGAGTAAATTTAAAGAACATCGAACAGGCTGTTGAGTTAAACCCTTTCGCCGTTGATGTAAGCAGCGGAGCCGAAACGGACGGTATCAAAAACCGCGAAAAAATATTACAATTAATCGCTATAGCGAGAAAAGGAAAAAAACATGAATAACGGAAGATACGGCGAATACGGCGGCCGGTATATACCGGAAACATTGATGAACGAGATCATCAATCTGGAAAAAGCCTACAACCATTACAAAGACGACAGCGCATTCAAGGCGGAACTTGACAGCCTGTTAAAAAATTATGCGGGAAGGCCGTCTCTTTTGTACTACGCCGAAAAAATGACGCGCGATCTTGGCGGAGCGAAAATATATCTAAAGCGTGAAGATTTAAACCACACCGGCTCTCACAAAATCAACAATGTTCTGGGACAAACCCTGCTCGCCAAAAAAATGGGCAAGAAAAGAATAATAGCCGAAACAGGGGCCGGTCAGCACGGAGTAGCGGCGGCGACGGCGGCGGCTCTTCTTGGAATGGAGTGCGAGATTTTCATGGGCAAGGAAGACACCGAGAGGCAGGCGCTCAATGTTTACCGCATGGAATTGTTAGGATCAAAAGTACACCCTGTAACAACGGGAACAATGACTCTCAAAGACGCTGTAAATGAGACAATGCGCGAATGGGTAAGCCGAGTCCACGACACACACTATGTGCTCGGCTCCGTGATGGGCCCTCATCCCTTTCCGATGATTGTGCGTGATTTTCAATCTATAATCAGCAAGGAAGCAAGAGAGCAGATTCTCGCCGCAGAAGGCAAATTGCCGGCGGCAGTTCTGGCTTGTGTCGGCGGCGGCAGTAACGCTATGGGCACTTTTTACAATTTTATTAACGATAAGACTGTCAGATTGATAGGCTGTGAGGCAGCAGGACACGGAATAGAGACTGAAAAACACGCCGCCTCAATAGCGAAGGGAACGGTCGGCATTTTCCACGGAATGAAATCCTACTTTTGCCAGAACGAGGAAGGGCAAATAGCGCCCGTGTACTCAATTTCAGCGGGACTTGATTATCCGGGTATCGGGCCTGAACACGCATGGCTGCATGACACCAAACGTGCCGAATATGTGCCTGTTACCGACGAGGAAGCCGTCTGCGCCTTTGAGTACCTTTCCCGCACGGAAGGAATCATCTGCGCTATAGAAAGCGCCCACGCCGTAGCCCACACGCAAAAAATAGCACATAACTTCGGCAAGGACGAGAATATAATCATTTGTCTTTCAGGGCGCGGGGATAAGGACGTTTCGTCAATCGCTAAATACCGGGGGAAATCCATAAATGAGTAACATAAAAAACGCCTTTAAAAACGGAAAAGCGTTTATAGGCTTTATCACAGGCGGCGACCCGACTGTCGAAAAAACAAAAGAATTTATCCTTGAGATGATAAAAGCGGGTGCGGATTTGATAGAAATCGGCATCCCATTTTCCGATCCAATCGCCGAAGGACCGGTAATTCAGGAAGCGAACAACCGAGCCCTCGCCGCAGGCGCAACGGTAGAAAAACTTTTTAACCTTGTCGCCGCTTTGCGAAAAGAGACAAGCGTCCCCCTTCTGTTCATGACATACGTCAATCCCGTTTTCCACTACGGCTACGACGCCTTTTTCAAACACGGAAGCGAAGTCGGGCTTGACGGCATTATCATTCCGGACCTTCCGTTTGAGGAACAGGCTCCGGTGAAGGAAGCGGCAGGTAAATTCGGCATAGACCTTATTTCGCTAATCGCCCCAACTTCCGAAGAGCGAATAAAAGAAATCGCTAAAAACGCAAGCGGTTTTATCTACCTTGTATCTTCTATGGGAGTAACGGGTATTCGGGGCGAAATAACCACGGACCTTGATTCAATCACAAAAGCGATTAAGTCCGTATCACCGGTTCCGCTTGCCATAGGCTTCGGCATTCACACTCCGGCGCAGGCGGCGCAGATGGCGAAAATAGCGGACGGCGTTATTGTCGGAAGCGCCATTGTAAAAATTGCCGCCGAACACGGAACACAGGCGGGGCCGTACATTTACCGTTATGTGAAAGAAATGAAGGACGCTATAAAATAACAAAAAAACCCCGCCAACAAGCGGGGTTTTACTTATCAGAAAATCAATATATACTAATTTTCTTCCCGAATTATCGCCTCTTTAAAACCGGCTGTTCCGATTTTCTCGGCGGTTGACTGCACATCTGTTCCGCGAACACCGGCGACAACCACACGGAAATATTCACTTTTAGCTCCGTCTGAAAACCGCTCATAAGCCGGATTAAGTCCCGCATTTTTAAGCCTTTCAAACGCATCGACCGCGTTTCTGGCAACTTTGTAAGAACCGACCTGCAGACGGTACGACTTATTCTGTGCAACATTAATATCCGGAGTCAATTTTACCTGATAAGAAGCTTGAATGGCTGCAGGCGGCGGAGTATATATTGTCTGTGCTACAGGAGCGTAATTTACGGCAGGCGGAGCGGTATTTACCGGAGCAGTAACTACAGCCACGGCAACAGGCGTATAAACCTGCGGCACGGTTTCCTGAACGGGCTTTACTAAAGCAAGCCTGTCAGTGCTTTCAACCGATACAGGCGCTGTTCCCGTAACTATCATATCAAGCTGTTCGGCGGCAGCTTTTGAAATATCAATGATTCTTGCGGCAACAAAAGGCCCTCGATCATTTACTTTAACTGTCACCTTCTTGTTATTATGCTTGTTTGTCACAACAAGCACAGTTCCGAAAGGCAAACTTGGATGAGCGGCCGTTAATTTTGAAGAATCGAAAATCTCTCCCGATGCCGTCGGCCGTCCGTCAAATTCCTTGCCATACCATGAAGCGATACCCTCTTGCCTGAAAGTCTCCGTTTCCTGCGCCTGCAAGTGAAACGGGACAAATAAAGCCGTCATAAACAAGAGGAATAATACGAATAAAATAATAAATTTCTGTTTCATAACGTAAATATCGGCATTTTTAATAAACGACTGAAACTTTATGAGGGCAAAAAAAAGCCCGGCGACGACCTACTTTCCCACCCCTTAGAGAGGCAGTATCATCGGCGCGAGAGGGCTTAACTTCCGTGTTCGGAAAGGGAACGGGTGTAACACCTCCGCCATAATCACCGGGCAATA
>Ga0268262_10002192_pt1 | contig 22952 bp, 20 predicted proteins | sample TergutNc150P3_FD_190354 | JGI IMG/M metagenome (GOLD analysis project Ga0268262, IMG submission 190354) | Nasutitermes corniger P3 segment gut microbial community from laboratory colony in Florida, USA - Nc150 P3 (SPAdes) (version 2) | ecosystem: Host-associated > Arthropoda: Insects >...
ACGTTAACCTTGGAACCGGAGTACACGCGTTTCTCCCGGTAAGCCAAGCCGACGTGCAAAAACTTGACAAGCCTGAAAAACTAATAAATACAAAAATTAAAGTTCTTGTCGAGCGCTTGTATTCCGACGGTAAAATTAATATCGTAGTCAACAGGCGCAAGTTCATGGAAGATGATCTTGACCGTAAACGTAACGACTTCTTTGAGAAAACTCCCATTGGCGCGGATGTGACGGGCGTTGTAAAAAGTTTCACCTCATTCGGCGCGTTCATAGACCTTGGCGGTTTTGACGGCCTTCTGCACATAAACGATATGAGTTGGGGACACGTTACGCGACCTAAAGACTTTGTAAAAAAAGGCCAGGAAATAAAACTAAAAGTTATAAGGATTGACCGTAATGAAAAAAGAATCAATCTTTCGCTTAAACATTATACGGATGATCCGTGGGTTCACTTTGAAGAAAAATACCATGTCAATGACATTGTAAAAGGCAAAGTAACAAAACTTACCGACTTTGGCGCTTTCATAGAACTTGAAGAAGGCATCGAAGGACTTGCGCATATCTCGGAATTTTCATGGCTCAAGAAAGTTCAAAAACCGCAGGATTTGGTAAAAGCCGGCGATATTGTAGAGTGCATGATCCTCGGTTACGATCTTCAGGCGGGCAGGGTGTCTTTAGGACTCAAGCAGGTTAAAGATAACCCATGGGTCACCATCGAAGAAAAGTACCCTGTAGGGACAAGGATCAGCAGAAAAGTTGTCAAAGTGACAAATGCGGGCGCGTTTATAGAGCTTGAAGAGGGCATTGACGGTTTCCTGCATACCGATGATATTTCATGGACTAAGAAAAGCAAAAATTCAGGGCTTACGGCGGGTCAGGAAATTGAAGTGATGGTTTTGTCCGTAGACGCGGAAAACAGAAACATCAAACTTGGAATTAAGCAGTTATCGGAAGATCCATGGAAAGATTTCAATGATAATTACAAACCCGGCTCCCCGGTCGAAGGGGAAGTTGTTTCAGTAACGGATTTCGGACTGTTCTTAAAAGTTCCCGGCGGCATAGAAGGGCTTATACATAAAACAAACCTGGTTGAAAACCGAGAAGACGATCCAGATGAGGCGTTAAAAAAATATAAAGTAGGAGATAAAATTAAGGCTATCGTCCTTGAAATTCAAAGCGACAAACAGAAAGCGGCTTTTTCAATACGCGATTATCAGAAAAAGATGCAGCGTGATGAATTATCCCGTTATATGGCTAAGGAGGAATCATCGGATTCCACTTATACCCTTGGAGCCGTTTTAAAATCCAAAAATAACGGCACTGGCGATTCAAAGGACAATGGCTAAAGACGGCTATGCTGTCAAAGATTGACGTTGAAAAATTTCATACTCTTATAGAGATAAACGCTCTTATAAATTCCAATTATAAGGATATCCATAGCCTGTTATCCCAAATCATGGAATCCGCGACACGTCTTTCCGAAGCCGAAGCCTCAAGTCTTCTGCTTATGGACAAGGAAAAAAACGAGCTTTATTTTGAAGTCGCCTTAGGTTCAAAAGGCCATGAAGTTCAAAAGTATACCGTTAAAACAGGGGAGGGAATCGCGGGTTGGGTGGCGCAGAACAACAAATCCCTGATTGTAAACGATGTTGAAAATGACAAGCGGCATCTGCACAATATTGGGGAAGAAATTAATTATAAATCAAAAACAATTATGGCAGTCCCCATGAGGGTTAAAGACGATTGTATCGGCGTTCTTGAGGTTATAAATAAAAGAAACGATACGGGTTTTACTCAGGATGATATTGAATGGCTTGAGATTTTCGCAAATCAGGCGGCGTTGGCCGTCGTCAACGCGAAAACAATGGAAGAAGCCCGCAGTGAAATTCAAAATTTGCAGGACAGGTTGCAAACCGATCAATTTAAGACAATTATAACAAAAAATCCGGCCATTCTTGAAATATTGGAAATGATTGACAGGGTGGCAAAGACGGATTCTTCCGTTTTACTTTTAGGGGAGAGCGGGGTAGGCAAGGAATTATTCGCGGAGAGGGTACATTTAAACAGCGCCAGAAAAAACGCGCCTTTTATAAGGGTAAATTGCGCCGCCATCCCCGAAGGCTTGCTGGAAAGCGAGCTTTTTGGCCATGTTAAGGGCGCGTTTACAAACGCCATTTCTTCCAGAAAAGGCCGTTTTGAAATGGCGGACGGCGGCACTATCTTTCTTGACGAAATAGGCGATTTGCCGCTGTCCCTACAGGCGAAAATATTGCGCGTCATACAGGAAAGAAAATTTGAAAAAGTAGGCTCTGATATTACGGTAACTGTAAACGTGCGCATTATAGCGGCAACCAACAAAGACCTTGAAGAACAGGTAAAGAACAACGCTTTTAGAAGCGATTTATACTACCGCCTGAACGTTCTGCCCATTTATATTCCGCCTCTGCGTCAGCGTCCCGAAGACATTAGCGAACTGGCGCATTTTTTCCTTAAAAATTTTATGAGGGAGACTAATAAACAATTTAGCGGATTTTCACATGAGACGCTTCAGGCGATGATTTCCTATTCATGGCCTGGCAATGTCCGGGAACTTCAAAATTGCATAGAAAGGGCGTGTGTAATCGGCAAAAATAAATGGATAGAACCGGAAGACCTATTCTTAAAATCAACGACCCGTGAGGGGGAGGAAGAGATAACGGAACGTAATTTAAAAAACGCCATTAACGTATTTAAATCCAACTTTATCCGCAAAGTACTGGACGAAAACAACTGGAATCAGACTGAAACCGCAAAGGCGCTTGTCATACAGCGTACTTACTTGTCAAGATTGATAAAAGAGCTTAAAATAAGTAATCCTAAGGAGATATAATGCAAAATAACGAGAATGATAATATCGGTGAAAAAATCAACGATTTTATTAGAAACCACAGAAAAGCGATATTTATAACAATTGGCATCCTTCTTTTCCTTTTTATTGGATTAATTGCCTTTCTTTCAATAAGCGACGCCCTTAACAAGAAGGCGACCGCAGAAATTGACGAATTATATGGCAGATACAATGGACTATCTTTAATAAATGATGAAGAATTTTATACTGAGGATTTGGAATACCTTCTTACCGATCTTAAAACCTTTGCGCAAAAAAACAAAGGATTTGCCGGGAGCAAAGCATGGTCTATTATCGGACTGATTTATTCAGGCAGAAAAGACTGGAGTAATGCCCAAGAGGCATGGCTTTCCTCGGCAAAAATTGGTAATAATACCTACCTTGCCCCGATAGCTTTATTTAACGCAGCCGCCGCCTCGGAAGAACAGGGTAATCTTGAACAGGCTATTGATCTTTTAAAACAGAGCGTAGCCCACAAATTTGAGTTTCCGGCGGCTCCACGCGCCCAATTTTCAATTGGCAGACTCTATGAAACTCTTGGCGACCCCACATCCGCCATTGAAGCGTATAGAGAGGTACTGATTAAATGGCCTGAAATGCCCGTCTGGCACAACCTTGCACGAAGCAGGCTTGCGTTTCTTGAGGTAAAATGAAGCCCCTTAAAACAACGGTAATACATTTACTTTGTTTTTTTTTATTAACCTGCGGAATTGACGAATATTATTATCTTCCTCAACTGTCGGAAAATAAAATTACGCGCCAAGTAAATACTTATGCGGAAATAAATATTCCGCCCAATATGCTTGATAGTGTTTCTTTTTATTATGCGAAAGGGTATGTCATTTTCTACAAGATATATACCAGCAATGAAGACAATAATAATGTAGATATATTGAGAAATTTTCCAAGAATATCATCTGATTACAATGGGTTATTTCCATATACAGACCCAACAAATGCGACAAATATTCCTTCTTTAAATACATTCAGCAGCAGGGGATTTTATGAACTTAGACTTGAAGAAGGTGTTATAAATATCAATAAATTACTTTCAAAGGAAGAAATTTCAAATAATGGCGGATTTTTTACTATTAATTTTCAACCAACCCCCGGCGCATGGCCAACTATTAGTTATAATGGAACTAATTATAAACTTTTCCGCTCAAACGGTAATGGTTCATTTAATACTAAACCTGACGATAGTAGATTTGGATATTTTTTTAGCTCTGAAGAATTAAGAGATTATAAAAACGCAAGTCAAACAAGTCCAAATATTAACGGCGATGTCTCAGGACAAAGCGGTAATCCTCCATATGCCTTCGTCTCAATGTATATTGTCGCAGTAGGCTCAAATCCAAGTAATATTAACACACTTTACGGTAAACCGACACATATCAGTATTTTTAAATTACCAGATGATAAATAACATAACATCGTAATTATCTAACTTCGGAGGGGTAGATTTCTTTTCACTTATACGCGTTACTATTCATAACGCGTATTCTGTCTACTAGCATATATACGTTTTTATCAATCAGGATACAAAAATCGGTATGTATCAAAATATGATGACCATTGACTTGTATTACCGCCCCTAATATCGCGTGCCAGAACTTCCTTTCTGGTTAATGAAAACAACGATTCGCCATTATTTAACCTATTTTGTCTGTAAACTTTATCTTCTTTTTGATTAACATAATCTGTTCCCTCTTTATGCGTATACGCAAAGCCCCACAGTAACGATGATAACGAATGTTTTTTCATGCCGCTTTTTATTAGAAAAGACCGCGCTTGTTTGATGGCAAAACCACAAGGCAAATTGTTATTTAAATCCGTTACAAAACTTTCCGTCGATATTTCCTCAGAGAAATCCACAGATGCGATTTCATAATCAGCGCTTATCCCTAATGATAATGGGGATGCAAATTCCATTTTTATCAGGGGGTTATATCCTTTCGTATACATCACAGAAATTCCCGCCCTCCTGAACGATAATGAAAAAAGCTCTATAAGGCTTAAATGCCCGTGAAATACCGCGCTCCCTTCCTTGCTGAAACTGAACAATACCCTGTATATCGAAGGATCTGCTTTATGCAAAGAAGTATTGTTAACTTCTTTTTTTTCTTGGTTAACAGAAGATTTCACTTTACTTGTATGGCTTTCCAACTTTTTTGGCGGACATGGGGTTACTTCAGACAATACTCCGCAATTATTACATTTTTCCTTACATGAAGGCGTACTAATGCTTTTTTCCGATTTTTCCAATTCCTGTCTAAAGTATTCCGCCGTTATATGGGAATCAATATTTTCCCATGATAAGTGTTTATTCTTTCCTGATAAAATTGAATCTACAGTACTGCGGTTTTCTTCCAGAATCCTCTGCCATTCCATTTTGTTAATAAACTCACTCCATGGATCAAGCCTGCTTCCGGCTAACCATGCTGATTCACAAATAAATCCCGCCCTTTCATCCCCCCTGCTTAACAAGCCTTCTATTTGTGAAATGAGAGTATCTGGAATACTTACCTTATGCCCCAAAGGTTTTAATTTTGAACGGATAAAGTTAAGCTTATTTACGGCCGTTTCGCCGTCAAGCTGTGATGCCCATTGGTAGGGAGTATGGGGTTTTGGAATAAAGACTCCTACGTTAATGTTAAAATGCATTTTTGTTCTTCTGCCAATATCAGCTATAAATGAAACTATTTCCTCTTCTTCATTTTGTTCTAAAACAGGTACGGGAAGCCCTATCATAAAATAAAACTTCGCACCTTTCCAACCGTTCTTTCTCGCCTCCTGAATAATCGATACGACTGAATCCCTTGTAACTTCCTTGTTGATGGACATCTGCCATGCTTCTTTGGGGGTTTCAACGGCAAATGTCAGTCCGCTTTTCCTAGTTACGGCAATCTGTTCCAAAATTGAAAGTGAAAAACCTGAAACTTTAAGTGAGGGCAGTTGGAATGAAACGTGTAAATTACTGAAACGCGCGTTAAGATTTTCTACTAATTCCGTAATTCCTTCGTAATCGCCCGAAGAAAGGGAAGACAGGCTGATCTCCTGCCAGCCCCCCTTTGTCACCATCTCGTCTACTTGAAAGGCGATAAGCTCTTCTTCCTTTTGCCTGCACGGTCTGTACCAGTAACCGGCGTGGCAGAAACGGCAACCGTTGGGACAGCCTCGCATAATTTCTACAGTACCGTGATGGTGCGTTATTTTCATGCTTGGAATCGGAAACACGGACGCGCTTTGCGAAAAACCTGCAGAAATCGCCCGCCACGCCTTTTTTTTACCTTTAACCCAAACATTAGGATGGGAGGCGATTTTTTCAAGCAGCTCCGCCCTGCCCTGCCCTCTTTTTTTTAATACGGATAATTCTACGGCAAGGTCAAAAAAATTGTCTTCCGCCTCCCCTATCCAAAAAGCGTCTATAAAAGGCGAGTATGGCAGAGGATTGGAAACCGCAGGACCCCCCGCGATTACAATAGGATGATTACCATTCCTTTCTTCACGGTGAAGCGGAATACTTGAAACGTCAAGTATTGTAAGTATGCCGTTTAAGCCAAGTTCATAACCAAGGGTAAACATAAGCAAATCTACGGACGCGGCGCTTATTCCGGTGTCAAGTCCGTAAATGGGAATATTTTTCTCACGTAACAATTTTTCAAAATCAGGGGCTGGCGCGAAAGCGCGGTCGCAAAAAATATTTTTTTCGTTATTCAGATTATTGTAAATAATACGCACCGCCTGGTTTCCCATCCCTATTTCATAAAGATCAGGAAACGCCATTATCGTGCTTAATTCGTTATCTGAAACTTTTTTATTTGCGGCAAGACGGCCAAACTCACCGCCAGTATATCGTTCCGGTTTTTCCACATCTAAAAGAAGGCCGCCTAATTCTTTTATCGGCTCCACATACCTTACGGCAGTCTTCAACGGTTAAACCTTCTTATGTAAATGCTCAATACGATTCCAATGCCTATCATGGAGGTCATTACTGAAGAACCTCCGTATGACATAAATAAAAGCGGAAGACCGGTAATCGGCATAATACCCATTGTCATTCCGACGTTAATAATAAAATGGAAGAATATCATTCCGGCAAGACCGGCGCAAAAATATTTCGCGAAAGGATCAATAACCGTCTTCATCGTCAATATTAACCTGTAACATATAAACAGAAAAAGAGCGAAAACAAAAATTCCCCCGATAAAACCCGCTTCTTCCGAAAAAATGGAAAAAATAAAATCCGTGCTTTGTTCGGGCAAAAAGCGGTAATGGCTTTGCGTGCCCTGTAAAAAACCCCTGCCCGTCACTCCACCTGAGCCTATTGCCGTAACGGACTGAATTATATTCCAACCCGCTCCCCTAGGATCAACATTTGGATCTAGAAAGACAATAAGGCGCATCATCTGATAATTTTTTAATACTTTGCGCGCGCCGTATGAGGCGGCAAGCGAGAAAATAATAATAGCCGATATGTAAACAACCCAGAAAAAATATCTTTTTTTATATTTTATATATCCAAAAAGCGCGATGGAAGAGATTAAAACAAAAAAAATAATTACTAAAACAATTATTTTTAAGTTTGTCAGCGCGGTAATAAACGCGAGCGTTTTACGCAATATATAAGTCTGCCAAAAAGGAAGAACCAGCAAGACGCCGGTTAATAAGATACATGAAACCATAAATGACACATAACGCATCGGTACTCCCGCCATGAATATCATCGTTATAAGAATCATTATATATACCAATGCGGTTCCAAGATCGGGCTGTAACAGGACTATGCCCATTGGAATAATTGTTATTATGCAGCATACGATGAAACGGGAAAATGATTCTTTGTTGCGGTCGGTATCCGCAAGAAAACGCGAGAGCATAATGATTACGGAAATTTTTACAAATTCCGACATCTGTATTCCGTAAGAGCCTATTCTAAGCCAGCGGGAGGTGTTATAAATATCATGGCCGAACAGTAACGTATAGACAAGAGGCAGAAGGGAAAATAAGTATATATAAATCGATAAATTATAAAGCCTGCGGTAATTTATCAATGACAATAAGACGGCGGCGACTAAACCTGCGGATGCCCATATTATTTGTTTGTAATACTCATTTGAAACCTGCATACCGGCGGATGTTATTCCCGATGAATAAATAAAAAGAACACCTAACACTATAAGAATAATTACAGGAAGCAGTAAAAAATAATCAATTTCTAAAATATTGCGCAGTTTCAATTTATTACCCCTGTGTTCCTTGAGTTCTTTGAGTCCCTTGGGTTCCCCGTGTCCCCTGTGTCCCTTGCGACGACTGCATATACTGGAATCCAAGCGAGCGTATCGCGGACTCGTAATCCTGATTCGCGAAATACCCCTGAAAAATAATCGCGCTTACGGCGGAAGCCATCCAAACCTGATATGTGGACGCTTCAATAATTACGGTAACCACTATTTGATCATCGGGATTAACGCTGTTAAATGGGGCAAAAGCCGTAAACCATGAATGCCATCTGTCTACAAGACCCATTTCCGCCGTTCCTGATTTTCCCGCAATCTGCACGGTTCTAATATTCAACGGATATTGCGCGGTACCCTGATTTACGACATACCTCATATTTTGGCGCACCGTTTCATAAACGGCGGGGCTTATATTTTTGGTTTCGTGAAGCACTTCCGGTAAAAAAACTTTTTCTATGGCGTCCGTAGCAGGGTCGCGCACTTCTTTTAAAATATAAGGTTTATACGATTTTCCGTTATTAATAATCATGCTGACTAAATTGCACATTTGAAGGGGCGTTACCAGGGTATACCCCTGTCCGATTGACATGTTCATCGTGTCACCTAACACCCATTTTTCATGGTAACGGCGTTCTTTCCACTGTGGCGTGGGTATAAATCCTGAAAATTCCCCGGGAAGATCAATGCCCGTTATTTCACCGTAACCAAAATCCTTCGCATAATTTACAATTCTTTCAGCGCCGACATAATCCCTTCCAACCGTCATAAAGTAAATGTTACATGACTGGCCTAAAGCCGTCACTAAATTCATCCTGCCGTGTCCTGAGCGCAGGTGGCAATGCCAATCACGGTTTCCATATCTCATTACTCCTTTGCATATCACGGTTTGATCCGGCGAATACAGATTTTCATTGAGGACTGCGGAAGTCATTATTATTTTAAAAGTGGACGCCGGAGGATAAGCCGATTGAATCGCGCGGTTAATGAACGGTTTTGCCGGATCGTCAACTAACGTGCGGTAATCGGAATTAAGTCCGGTTGTAAAAATATTTGGATCATACCATGGGTAGGAAACCATGGCGAGAATTTCCCCGGTGGACGGTCTCATGACAACCGCCGCCCCTATTTGAGTACCCATCGCTTTTTCAACAAGAGTCTGCAATGACGCGTCAATTGTTAAAACTAGATTTCTTCCCATTTCAGGGGGAATGCGGTTAATGTTTTCATTACCGGTAATACGCCTTCCCCTTGAATCAACGGTTCTTGTTTCCAAGCCGGGTTTGCCTTTTAAAAGCGAGTCATATTGCTTTTCTATTCCCGATTTTCCTATTACATCCCCCTGTTGATACCCCTGGTTATAAAGAGTGGTAAGCTCATCGCGGGTAATATCGCCAACATAACCTAAGATATGCGAAAGACTTCCGACATTTACATAATTTCTTACGGATTTAATATTCCATGAAATGCCCGGCAAAGTATTTTTTCTTTCGGCGAGCGCGGCGATTGTTGAAAATGGGACGTTAGACGCTATTTCCACGGGTTGGTAAAGTTGCAAGTACTGGTTTGGAAGCCTTGATTTTATTTCATCAGTGGGCAGATTTAATATCTTTGAAATTGAATTTATAACTTCATCCATACTGCCGCGTGGAACTTCCGCCGGCGTAATGTTTACGGCAAAAGTATCCCTGTTTACGACAAGGGGGGTGTTATATTTACGGTCGTAAATTTCCCCCCTCTGTGTCGCTATGGAATACGTCCTTCGGGAAATATCCTGCGCCCGCTCGCGGTACACGGCCCCTGAAAGGATCTGCATTCCAAAAAGCCTTACGGAATATACGCAAAAAACGAAAATAAGCAGAATTCTAAAGGCGTTTATCCTGTTTCCTGAATCTTCATGCATTTTACTGCCCCCTTCCTATCAGCATAAATTTGCAATTCCTTAATATTAGAAATAGCAAAGGGGCGCATACGGAATTAAATCCTAACTCTATCCAGAAATCCGTATTGATAAGCGCGTAAGCGGGAATCGTAGATCCCATAATTAAATGAAGCACAAACATCATCAACGCCTTTAAAATAGTCGCAATCGCGCAAAGAATAATCGGCATGATTACATAGCCAAGAAATAACGAGTCTTTAAAAATCCCGGTTAACGCTCCAATTATCGTGCGGACAAGGGAACTCATACCAATAGGGGCGGCTGATAAAAAATCTATTAACAATCCCGATAAGAATCCTGAAATCTGCCCCGTCATTGTTCCGTTTACATAAGAGGAAAAAACCAGCACGCAAAGCGCCAAATCGGGAACAACGTTTAAAATCGCGATTTTTGCAAGCAAAGTTGATTGTAAAATTGCCGCGGCAATGCAAAAAATTACAGTCCAAATAATGCTTCTAATCATCGAATGTTCCTATAAAATCATAATCCTGGCTTTCGGCTTCTATGCCAAAAACATACTCAAGCCTTGAAAAATCGATCATTGGAATAACATCCACTTCCAAAGTAGTTTCATATTCAAGAATATTTATGCTGCTGACGCGCCCTAAATTAATTCCGGGCGGATATATTCCACCCATGCCGCTTGTAACGACTATATCCCCGATATTTATTTCATCTCTTGCCCTGCGTGGCACGAACCTCATCGTTAAGGGATTTTCAGAACTGCCCTGCCCTTCCACGATTCCTTCAAAACGCGAGACTGAAAAACGGCACGATACAAGTGAATTAACGTCAAAAACGGGCATAACAAGACTTTCAAGAGCGCCCGTTTGTATTACTTTTCCCACTAAAGCCTGAGTGCCGTTTTGCCACGCAACGACGGTCATGTTATTTGAAACTCCATGAACGCTGCCTTTATTAATTACAAGGGCTGAAAAAAGATTATGCGGGTCCCTTCCCGATATTTGCGCCGGGATTCTTCTGTATCGCAGAGTTTTCGCAAAATCAAGCTGTTCTTTTAACCTGAGATTTTCCTGATAAATCTCGGCGTTGCTCCGTTCAAGTTCCTGATAACGGTCAAGCTGTTTTAACAATTCCGCGTGTTCTTTTCTTAAATTTGTAAGCTCTTTGATTGACAGCACTGTCCTTGAAACAAGCGATGACAATTCATAAATTCCGCCCCTGACCCCTGAAAAGAATGACAAGCCCGCGTTTTTAACTCCGAAAATAAAATTTCTACTTGAAATTAAAATCAATAATGTTGAAATAATAATTAAAATTACAAATACAAATACAGACGAATTGATCTGCGCTCTTGGTAATTTGCCGCCTCTCCCTCTCGAAGAATTACCAAAGGATTCACGACTCATACCGTTATCCGTTTAATCTGTCATAAATATTCTTGGTAAGATCCGCCCCTTTTATATAATCAAAATACTTTCCGGCCCCAAGGGCTACGCAAAGTTCGGGGTTTTCCGCTATTATCGCGGGAACGCCCGTTTCTTTTTGAATAAGTTTATCCAACCCTTTAAGAAGCGAGCCGCCCCCGGTCATTACAATTCCGCGATCAACTATATCCGCGGCAAGCTCAGGAGGAGTTTTTCCAAGCACTATTTTTATCTCGTCAATAATTTGATTAATCGGGTCTTTAAGGGATTCCCTAACTTCAACGGAATCAATTTCAAGCCTTCGCGGAAGGCCTGTAATCGCGTCATTGCCTTTAACTTCCATCTTGTCAATCATTTTTTCAGGCGAGGCGTTTCCAATCTCTATCTTTAACTTTTCAGCCATCTGTTCCCCGATTATAAGGTTATGTACGCTGCGAATATGTTTTATAATAGACTCGTCAAATTCATCGCCGCCTATGCGGATGGCGCTTGTAACGACCATCCCTCCAAGTGAAATAACCGAGATTTCCGTTGTTCCGCCTCCGATATCCAGAATCATGTGCCCAGCGGGCTCCCTTATCGGTATATCCGCGCCGATTGCGGCGGCAAGGCTTTCCTCTATTACGCGAACTTCTTTCGCGCCTGATTTATACGCGCTTTCTTCCACGGCGCGTCTTTCCACCTCCGTAATGCACGAAGGAACCCCTATTACCATTCTTGGTTTAAAAAAACGGTAACGCGGAAAAACACGGTCAATAAAACAGCGGATCATTTTTTCCGTAGATTCAATATCCGCGATTACGCCGTCGCGCATCGGCCTTATGGCTATTATATTCTCCGGGGTTTTCCAGAGCATCCTCTTTGCGTCGGCTCCAACCGCCACAATCTTTTTCGTGCCGCGTTCAACCGCGACCACTGAAGGCTCGTTCAATACTATGCCTTTACCTTTAATGTAAATAAGAGTATTACAAGTTCCTAAATCAATGCCAAAATCTGATGATATGCCGCCTAACATGGCTACCTCCGTTATATATTGAGCCGCGCTCTCGCCTTCGCGTGAGCCGGGTCCTGCCTAATAGTCGCCCTCCATTCTGAACGCGCCTTTGTAGTATCGCCCTTCTGATTATAAAGTTCACCTAACTGATAATGTACTTCCGCGTTCTCGCCAAAGTCATTTATAATGCTTAAATACTGTTTTTCCGCCCTGTCATATTCATCGCGGTTCTTGGAAATTTCAGCTAACATAAAGCGTGACGCGATAACTGATTTTGAGTCGGCGGAAAATTCATTGCATCTTGTAAGATAATCAACGGCGATATTGTAGTCTCCCATCGCGATATAAGAGCGCGAGATTGACAGTAAAAGATTATCGGAAGGCTGTCTGCCGGGAACAAAAGCCTGTGTAAACGCCTGTACGCTGCCGCGATAATCGCCGTAAGACGCGTATGCCAGTCCTAAATATTCATGAATATCATAAGCCTCATAAGAAAGTTTGTTTGCCTTTTCCAAATACTTTACGGCAAGGTCCGCGTATTCGCCGCCTTTATACGCGTATGCTTTTCCAAGAACATAAAAAAGCCGCCCGTCTTTATTTGATTCCTTTTGAAGAAGCGCTTTTCTAAGTGAGAAAATACATTCGTTAATAAAGATAAGGGTATTCTGGCTGTTGATTTGCGCTATTCCCATTTGATATGCGGAAAAACCGTTGAGGGTAAGCAAAAAATAATCTAAAGGTTTATCTTCTAACGCCAACTTGCTGAGTTTATACGTCTGTTCGTAATCGCCTTCATTCCATATACGTAAAAATTCTTTTCTTTCATTCTTTCTGCTGTTTTTAAATTGTATAATCGCATATACTGAGATAATTATAACTAATACGGCTAAAAAAGCGATTCCAAACGACCGAATTCTTTTGAGCCTGTATATATGCCTTCCATAATTGGAAGTAGTTTTACTGTCTAACATTGTTCTACATCGTGAATTCTACAGAAATTTCCATATAGTGTCAATGAAATTTATAAAAACTGAAAAATTTACCTTGAAAACAACTTAAAAAAGGCATATATTAATACCTGCGATGAACCAGGCTGCCGCCTGACCATTCGGTCAGGAGGAAAGTCCGGGCTCCGCAGGGCATGATGCCGGGTAACTCCCGGGCTTCGGTAATCGGAGACAGACAGCGCCACAGAAAATATACCGTCTGACCACTAAAATGGTTGGATAAGGGTGAAAAGGCGGGGTAAGAGCCCACCTCGGCGTTGGCAACAATGTCGGAAAGGCAAGCCTCATCAGGAGCAAAGTCGAATATGCGCGACGGCTGCCCGCCGATCAAGCGCGGGTAGACTGCAAAAAAGAGCCGAAAACGGCTCTTTTAGACAGATGGCAGCCTCAAAAGTTACGCTTTTGGGCACAGAACCCGGCTTATGGTTTATCGCTTTTTTTTGATTTTATTCGCAAGGACTTCACATAAAGTGCTCTAATTCCATAATTTGAGGGCGTTTTTAAGGGTTATATCTATATCTTGGCTAATTTTTTGGATAATACTTTCAAAATCATTCCGTATTGTTTTGTTTATTTCTTCTTCATAGACTGTATCCGGCATTAAAAGGCGGTAAATGTCCGTTTTTAGGGCTGTAGCAATGCTTTCTATTGTCTTGTCGCTCACCCATGTTCGGCAAGCTTCTATATCTTTGACCATCATAGTTGAAATTTCAGCCTTTTCAGCAAGTTTTTCTTGCGAAAAGCCCATTTTTTTTCGATGTTTCTTTAGATTAGACGATAAAATCTTCCTTACTTTGGTAGGTTTTGCTTTCATAACACATAGAATATGATCGATTACAAAAAACTATAGTACAATTAAGAGATTTCCATACCTTATGTATTGATAATATCTAACTATAATGATATACTCATTACAAACCTGTATGGGTTGTTAATAAATGCCAATGGGCATTGTACGCAAATAGGAGGAAAAAAGAATGGAAAGTGGTCCAATGGGAGGTTTATTGTTAATAGTGGCAATTATTGTTATTGTTATTGTTGTTAAAGTTTTAATTTACAAAAACAAAAAGAAAAAGGAAATTGAAGAATTAAAAAACAGCGGAGTATATGAAGTTGCCGTAAAAATTACGGAAGAACTGGAAAAGATTGGGTTTAATAAGTTCAAAGAACCGGGCATGAGTTATAATTATAATGTTTATGGTGAATTTCATAGTTCTCATCCTGAACGTAAATATTATGTCGGTATATACTTTAGCGAGTACACGAATGTACTGAATACTCCAAGCGGTTCTCCTAGATCGATTTTTGATTATTATAAAATGAGTGATCCTTTGAATCATTATGGCGTAGAAAATGACAATATCACAATGTTGGTAACTATAAAATCAGAAAATAAATCTTTAGATGTGCCGGAGCCAATCAAAATTGCAGCCGAAGTAATAAAAAACAACGGTTATGGTCCATGCAGAGAAATTAAGGCACCCCGATAGGAAGAATTAATTTCTTAACATTATGTTTCAATAAACACTGTCCGTTAGACAGAAAAATAAAAGTCGGCGGACTTTAAGCGTTTATTTTATGGAGGTAAATCATGGCAGATGTAGATTGTCCGTATTTCAACAGGGATAGCAAAAGATGCGCTTTATTTGACACGTATCAGGACGGGTATCAGAAAGAACATTATTGCCTGTCAAGCAGTAATTGGAAAGGCTGTCCCAATTACACAAGCAAAAGTTACGAGGAAAAAGTATCAAAAAAAATTCGCTCTAATCCTGATTTATAACTTGGTCACACTTTAGTTTCTATCACGAATTTGTAGCGTACCATGTCTTGCAGTAACGCAACAGTGCCCGACACCACTTTTAAAACGCGATTAAGATGTATGCCGAATAAAATACTTGAGGGGTGTCGGGGAAAAAAATGTCGCGACGGTGAGTCGCGGCGTTTTTTTACCGGACAGGCCCCCCAAGAAAATTCTTGGGCATACATCTTGCCCCCACTTTGAAATAATGCGCAAATTTGTGAGCTCAAATCTTGTCGTTGTTCGTGTTGGTTCGTGTTGGTTCGTGTGGTTCGTGGTAAAAATTCTTCTTTTCGGACACATTGCTGGAAAAAGAAAAATATGAAATATTTTGCTTGTCCAGTTACGCTAAAACCGTTTCGGGGGCAAGGGCTTTTTTCCGCATTGCTCTACATTCGGCGATTTGCCTTGACAGTTCTTCTTTTTCTTCTTCAGTCCATTTTCTGCTGACAACCTGCAGCTCGTCGTTGTCCAAGACTTTCATAAACCAATCAAAGTCTACTTCTTCTTTAGTGTCTAACCACATCATAATTCTGCCTCCGTTTCGGGAAAGTAACGCAACAGTGTCTGATACAATTCTTGGGCATACATCTTGCCCACAGGATAATAAAGTGCTTATCACCCAAAAATCGCATACTTTAGAAAAACAAAGATGTCAATAGACTATGCGCTATTTTGTACCAACGCTATTTCCTTGCGGACGAGATCGCCAATAATTTCTTCCGGTGATTTATGAGTTTCTATAGACTTGGTTAAAAGATAATTAACGGTTAAATTATCCATTCCGGAAAAACGGTTTGCCTTACGCCGTGCAAAAATACCGGGCTTTGACGGGTCTGTCTTTGGGGGATTTTTCATAAAATAATCACTCCAGTATTGAGCTTCTTCTTCGGTCATATCTTCTTCTTTGGTCATATTTTCTTCATCCATAATCAATTACTCCTGTTTTGAAAGTGTTTTAATAAACGCATCCGAGCAAGGAAAAGCGTGGAACACGTTTACCCTATGGTCGTTGATCAGATTATACAGTACTTCAATCATATTGCCTTTGGTGTTAAACCCAAGTAAACGGTATTTGTTTTCAAAACCGTCAATAAGTTCATCGAATTCAACTGTATTGAAAGCCCAGCGAATATCGGCTTCAGTAACACCGTGCCTGAAAGCCGAATGCTTGAAAATAATATCAAGATCGCCGTCCATATTTATAAAATAACATGAAATTAAAGGAGAATCAAGGGTAATTCAGCTTCGCCGAATTGATAATGAGTTTTTCCAAATATAAACTTGATATTATTTTAATTTTTTGTTATACTTTTTTATCCAAATAGCTGTTTTCAGCAAGGAAAGGACTATATGACAGATTATTCAAATATAAGATTCGCTGAAGAAGAAAGTCTTGTAAGGATTTTAGAAAATGATTTTGGGTTAAATGTTTATTATGAGATTTTTGACACGGAAAAAGGCGTAAATTCCTGGGCGAACCGCCTGCTTGCGGATAATGTTCTTCTTAATGAAGTTATTGCCCCGCGGTTATATCAGATTTGCGATGAAGTACAAAAAAAGCTGAATTACAAAGATGCAATTGATTTTTATATAACACAATCGGCGCGTTTAAATGCTTTTGCCATTAATGGTTTTGGGTATCGCCCGCACATGATTTGTTTTACATCCGGACTGATTCAATGCTTAAAAGATGACGAATTAGCGTTCGTCATCGGACATGAAATAGGACATTTAATGTTTAAACATAGTCAGCTAAGTTCGGTCGCGGGAATTCTGTTTGATGCCGAAGAACCCGCTTCGCCCCAGGTTAGAAATTTATTCTCTCGTTGGGATAAATACGCGGAGATCAGCGCCGATAGAATGGGCTATATAGCCCAACCGAACCTTGAAACTATCGGGAAAACATTTTTCAAACTGGCAAGCGGCCTTTCGGAAGAACACTTAAAATTTAATATCGCCGAATATATGAAACAACTTGACAAAATAAAGGATGTGTCTAGGGATGAATTAGTATCATCTCACCCTAAAAATTTAGTCAGATTAAAATGTCTTGAACTGTTTTCAAAATCAGAATTATTTAATTCTTTATATAAATCCGGTTTGACAAAAGAGCAATTACAGAAAGAAACTACCGCGGTTTTAGACCTTGAAGAATACCATCCCACCGAAGAATGGCAAATTAAGGCTTTGGAATTTATTTCCGCGGTTGGTATGTATATTTCAAGTGTTGATAATATAATGAACCCGAATGAATGGGAAAAATTATACGGGATGGTTTACTGCCATACTTCACAACCGGAAAAATATCTTACATTTGAAGATATTAACAAAATTGAAGAAAAGAAAAACGCTATTTGTGAATTCTACGCGCAGTCAAAGAATGATCATAAATTCACTTTATGTGAAATGATGGTAGATATCGCAACCAGCGACGGAAAGCTTGATGAAAAAGAAAAAACCGCGCTGTTTGAAATTGCCAATAAAATGAATATTGATGAAGACACCGTAAAAAGATTGATTCAAAAAGCCAGCAGGAATATTTCTCCTACTCCGGGGCAAAAAGTATCAGGCGTAGAAATGAATGTTTTCTTGAATCAAATGATGAATAAGAAAAGTTAATACTTGAGCCATCGAATTATTCGTCGGACTCAGAATCGACATTGATTATCTCTTCTTCTTCCTCTTCGTCTTCTTCCTCGTCTTCTTCCACTTCGTCAAGGTCGGAAAGGGCTCCTGTATCTTCCGTGTTAAAGAACTCTTCCTCGCCTTCCCCCGATTCTTCGTAATAAAGAATGCGTGAACAATAGGGACAAAAGACGTATTCCTCGCCTATCCTGACTTCATTGGCAAATTGGACGGGAAGAATCATGTGACAGCCCATGCAGACATTTCCCTTTATCGCGACAATACCGATTCCCATCTTGTTTTTGATAATACGCTCAAATTTAAATACGACTTCGGAATCAAGGTTTTCAGTCAGTTTGCCCTCTTTCTTCTTCAGGTCTTCAATTTGCTTATTTTTTTCATTTATTTCAGCTTCAATTTTTTTTCTACGCTCCTCAAGTTCTTTTTCCTGCTGTTCAATTAACGCCGTCTGCTGTTTAATCTGTTCATCAAGTTCGCACAGGATACTTCCCCTTTGCTGTAATTCTTTTCGGTATTGCTGTTCTTTTTCCGAAGCGTCCTTTATTTCTTTATCCAGGGCCTCGTATTCCCTTTGGGTGCTTACCATGTCCATGTTTTTTTCGGATTTTTCCCTTGCCGATTCAACTTCCGCAAGTTTGTTTTTAAAGTCGGCCTCTTCCGCCTTAACTTTTTCAAAATTCGTATTTTTCTCGATAAATGTTTTCTTCAACCTGTTTAAAAGTTCTTCCTGAGTGTCCAATAACTTTGGAATTTCCTGGATGTTCTTTTCCAGTCCGATTTTCTCATAGATAATTTCCTGTAATGACCTAAGTTTGTCAAGATCGCTTTCAGTTACCATATTCCCTCCTTAATGGTCCAAATAGTCCTTTAATTTTCGGCTTCTCTTTGGATGCCTTAACCTGCGCAAAGCTTTTGCCTCTATCTGCCTTATTCTCTCCCTAGTCACGTTAAAATACAAACCTACCTCTTCCAAAGTAAGCGAATATCCGTCATCAAGACCAAAACGCATTTTTAACACTTCCTGCTCACGGGCCGGCAATGTTGAAAGAACGCTTCCCATCTGTTCCTGCAAAACTTTAAACGCCGTCTGATTCGCGGGATTTTCCACGTCCTTGTCTTCGATAAAATCACCTAACAGCGAATCTTCTTCTTCTCCAATCGGCGTTTCAAGACTGATTGGCTCACGGGCTACATTTTTTACGGATTTAACCTTTATCGCCAGCCATCCCAGTTTTTCAGCTATTTCCTCATCGGTGGGTTCCCTGCCAAGCGTCTGTAAAAGCTGCCTTGATTCGCGCACCACTTTATTAATTTGCTCTATCATATGCACGGGCACGCGGATTGTCCTTGCCTGATCAGAGATGGAACGGGTGATAGCCTGCCTGATCCACCATGTCGCGTAAGTGGAAAATTTAAAGCCTTTTTGGTATTCAAATTTTTCAACGGCTTTGATTAGGCCGATATTTCCTTCCTGTACAAGGTCAAAAAAGGGCAGACCCCTATTCGTGTATTTTTTTGCGATGGATACGACAAGCCTTAAATTTGCCTTTATTAGCCTGTCTTTGGCGTTTTTCATCATTATACGCCCGTGATAGATTTCACCCGCCATCTGATTGATATTTTCTATTGGTTCTTCAAATTCAGCTTCAAGAGTCCTTAATTTTTTATCCGTTACCTGTATAAGCCTGATTTTTTCCTTTATTTCATCCGATGTAAGACCGAGATCTTTTTCAAGCTTTTCACGTTCTTCCTTAATGGTAAGATATCTTCCCATCGTGCGGAGTTCTTTTAAAGAATTCACTTTAAGATGTTTTTCAAGCCGTTCCTGTTCCTTTATATAACGCTTTATTTTTTTAGACGCGGCTATAAATTTATCAGAAAACGACTGTATTTCCTCCTGATGCAAGTGGGTATTTTTTACCACTTTCATTATCTTTTTACGTAAGAGCGAGCAATCCTTGTCTTCTTTGTAGTCTATATCTTTTACGATTAACTGCCTTTTTAAGTCGATATAGTTTCTTAATTCAACCTGAATTGCACGTAACGTATCTTTGTAGAATTGGTTTAACCTGCGGTACTCGGTCATGTGTTCCGTTATCTCTTTTTTGGAAAGGTTAAGTTCCCTTAAATCCCTTTTTGAAAACGCTTTTTGCGCGATGTTGAAAAATTCAGGGATTATCATTCCCGATTTTTTAATTACGCTCTTTACGATATTTTCGCCTTCTTCCATTTTTTTGGAAAGTTCAATCTCCTGTTCCGCCGTTAAAAGATGCTCCCTTCCGATTTCCTTTAAATAAAGCCTTATTGGATCATCAACAAGCGAGGAATCTTTGTTGTTTCCGCCAGACGATTTTTTCTTGCCCGTTTCCTGATTTTTCGCGCTTTCACCGTCATCTTCGTCCGATGTGCTGTCTTCTTCCACCAACTGAACATTATTCGCTTCAAGAAGGGCGAGAACCTGTTCTATTTTATCTGAGTTGGTTATGTGTTCGGGAAGGAAATCTGAAAGCTCCTCATAAGAAAGGGTCTTTTTTACTTTTGCGTATTCCAACAATTTAATAATTGACGGGTCCGAGATTGCCTGTTCCGTCACAAGCCACGCGTCCGGTTGATTTGTTTCCGTGGTTGTCTTTCTTTTATAAGGTGGCTTCATATGCGCCGGTTTTTTAAAAAAATGTTTTTCTAACGGTGATAATCTTTTTAACATTGAATTTAATTTACTTATCATTAATTATTTTCCCTCAAGTTTTCTAATTTGCGAATCAATTTCTTTTTTCTCCGCAAGCAATGTGTCAATGTCCGTGACATCCTCTGTGGACCGTTCCCCTTCGCGCATCTGCGCGTTTATTTCCGTAAGTCTTTTTTCCAAACGCTTTTTATTGATTTGTCTTATTCCGTCCTCCATAAATTTACGCGAATCACCCCTGAATTCGCCTGAAGTTCCCTTTTTGGCGATAAAATCACGTAACGCTTCATCGTTAATCCTTTCAAGCAAAAAATCAATGCCGCTTTCATCATGTTTAAAACACTCCTCTAACGAGATAAAAATCTCTTTTGCCGCAGGATCATTTACATCTTTAATCTCCAGCGCGGCGCGGAATTGAGGATACAACTCCTGATTTAACGCAACATTTGTTAAAAGCCTTAGTTCGTCATTTACCAGTATCTGAAGTTTTTTCCTTGCTTCAGCCGGTTTTTCAGAAAAGTCTCTGCGACCCGTCGATTTCCAATTTGAATATTCCTTCAGTACCGCGCTTCGTTCAATTTTAAAAATATCGGCAATCCGTGTGATACTGTCATCGCGGTCAATTTCTGAATCTAATGCCTCCAAAAAGGGAAACATGAATTCAACAGCACGATTAATATCACCACCTGCCGCAACATATTGAAGTCTGCCGCGGGAAATTAGGTATTCAAAGTCATTTATAGTAAATTTAACAACTTTTTTCAATATCTGACAGCCAAATTTTTGCAAAATATCCGCAGGATCTTTAATTTTTTCAGTTTCTTTTATCTCAATTTCGTTTTCCAAACCTTCCTGTAAATTGACAAGGGAACAGGAAAGCCCGTTTTTTCGGCAGGTGACAATCGCCTTGTAAGCCGCCTTTTGCCCGGCTTCGTCACTGTCAAAAATGAGGATTACCTTCTCTACCCATCGGCTAAGCCAAGCCGCCTGTTCGTCAGTAAAAGCCGTCCCAAGCGGAGCTACGGAATTGACAATTTCCGCCTGATGAAGGGCTATTACGTCCATATAACCCTCTGCAAGATACGCTGTTTTAGTCTTTCTCATTTCAGGTTTAGCGTAATCAATGGCAAAAAGCGTCTGTCCTTTCTTGTAAATCTCAGTTTCAGGGGAATTTATGTACTTTGGCGGCTCATTTCCATCGCTTTGCACTGTTCCCGGCAACGCCCGTCCGCCAAAAGCGACTATTTTTCCCTGTCTGTCGGTAATTGGGAACATAAGTCTCCCTGAAAATAGCGGAATTGTTCTGTATTTTGCTGAAAACAACCCCGACTTAGCTAAAAATTCGTCAGAGTAGCCCTTTTTCTTTAAAAATTTATGTAAAAAGTCCCGATCTGCAGGAGCATATCCAAGTTTAAATTTGTCAATTATCTCTTCGCTTATACTTCTGTCCAAAATATACTTTAGCGCGGTCTTTCCTTCCTCTTTTTCATGCAAAAAATGCGTAAAAGTTACCGTAGTTCTCTTGTATAACTCATAAAGCTCTTCTTTAATTGAACTTTCATCGCCGCCTTCGGCATTTCCGCCTTTTTCATAGATTAGCTCTATACTCATCTTCTGCGCAAGGTTTTTTATCGCTTCAGGATAGGTCAGTTTGTCCATCTCCATGACAAAACTGATAACGCTGCCGCCTTTGCCGCAACCGAAACAATGGTACATTTTTAAATCGGGGTCAACTTTGAAAGAGGGAGTTTTCTCCTGACCGCCGCCGTGAAAGGGGCATCTCCCCCACCAGCGTCCGCTTTTTTTCTCAAGACGGACATAATCGCCCACTATGGCTACAGCGTCCAATCTGTTGTTAACTTCATCAATGGACGCTTTTGATATCAGGGCCATGACGGTTTTGTTATAAGCTGACCGGCCTTTATGTGTTCGTCATAAGTCCGGGAAAAATAATGTCTTCCGCTTGCGACATCTTCAAGCCGGAAATACAGATAGTTTGTATTCTCAGGGAAAAACACCGCCTTTAAGGCTGTAAGTCCGGGGGCGGAAATTGGTCCCGGGGGCAGACCCGGTTTTGTGTATGTGTTATATGGGCTTTTTATTTCCAGGTCAACAAACAGCAAAACGGACGGATGTGGGCGTTTCTGTATCTCGGTTATGATATATTCGATGGTGGCGCATGATTGCAAAGCCATTTTTATACGGAGCCTGTTATAAAAAACTCCAGCCATAAGGGGGGCTTCCTTCTCTACCCTGTATTCGCGCTCAACAATGGAAGCGAGTATTATTTTTTCATTTAACTCTGTCGGGCTCATTGAAAGAACGGAAGGACTGATTTTTTGCAGATTACCGAATAAATTA
>Ga0268262_10002193_pt1 | contig 22934 bp, 28 predicted proteins | sample TergutNc150P3_FD_190354 | JGI IMG/M metagenome (GOLD analysis project Ga0268262, IMG submission 190354) | Nasutitermes corniger P3 segment gut microbial community from laboratory colony in Florida, USA - Nc150 P3 (SPAdes) (version 2) | ecosystem: Host-associated > Arthropoda: Insects >...
TGGACGGATGGAATACTTTTACCAGAATACACGATATCAGCAAATTACACAGCATCCCTATAGCGATATACACAGTATCGGATGAGCCGGAAGACAGGGCCAAAGCTAAAGAGATGGGGGCGGTTGATTACATACTTAAACCCGTCAATAAAACCGCTCTGCTGGCTACAGTGTCAAAATTGGTTGGGTAATGTTATGTGAGAAAGGGCGTCTGTTGTTGCCTTATTGATGGTTTGCTGATAAGATTTTTTTACAAGTGGGGGCAAGATGTATGCCTAAAGAGTTTACTTGGGGTCCTGACGCGGAAAAAAGCACCGCGACGGGGCGCGGCACTTTTTTCCGCGCCACCCCTCAAGTATTTTATTAGGCATACATCTTAATCGCATTTTTAAAATGGTGTCGTACACTGTTGCGTTACTGACATCATGCGCTTATAGCTATCCAATACCAAGTATCTTTATAAGCCGTGAGTTAATTTCCTGCATTATTTCATCTGATACTTTTCCATAACATTTACCAAGGTTCGCCAATGGTATTGCCATCAGTTTATCAAGACAGATGAAACTGTCTTTTTGTAAACCGTTGCTTTCATCAGCTTTGATTGGAAGACGTAAAGCACTCGCCTCGTTTTCGGTTGTGGTAATCAGAGCGAGTATATCTGTTTCGGTCAGACGGTACTCTTCCGCTTGTATAACTAGTGCCGGGCGTGGCTTCCCTGCAAAGCCTGTCCATGCTACAGACCAGATTTCACCACGATTTATCTTCACAGACTTGTTTCCCGACATTGTTAATGAAATCAATCATTTCATCCTCGGATTCAAACGCGGCAATACGTTCTTTTTGGGAAGTATTTGCGTATTGTTCCACGAGAAAACGCGCAAAATCATACAATTCTTGCCGTCTGGATTGCGGAATTTGTCGTGCCATATCCAATAATGCTGTTTCCGTCATAGTTAAACCTCTATTATCAAAGTATAACATATAGGCCATAGAAGTAACAAGACATGCTGCGTTGCCTATGGATTTTGGGTATCAGGGATTGTTGCGTTCAATTGAATTTTTCCAAGTGAAAGAAAGATGTATGCCTAAAGAGTTTACTTGGGGTCCTGACGCGGAAAAAAGCACCGCGACGGGGCGCGGCACTTTTTTCCTCGCCACCCCTCAAGTAATTTATTGGGCATACATCTTCAAGCGCATTTAAAAATGATGTCGGATACTGTCGTGTTAACCCGATATACAAATTATTTTTATCTAAAAAGAATTTACAGTAAACCCGAATCCAAAAGAGCCAATGTCAGTAGGGACTACTGTTGGATAGTAGTCAAAATATAAACCATACGATGTAAAAACATTTTTAAGACGGAAATTTGCTTTTGCTTGGATATAAGGGACAGGTTTAACTGGAACCATTTCATCGCCCTGCCAGTAAACTGTTTGTCCTGTAATACCACCACCCAAACCAAGACCTATTCTACTTTTACCAAAATAAGTTGTTACTGATCCCCCCAATCGGTAAGGAAGTCCAAAATAACCTTTTTCATTGTTAGAAAAAATCCATTGAAATAAAAAGAAATCGGAGAATCCTATAGTGGCCTCACCAGTTATGTTAATAATCATTGGATCACTTAAAATAGATAAACCAATTTGCGGTCCAACTTCAAGCATTGTGATCATATCGTTATATCGCCAGCCAAAAGCATTAAATAATGCCGCTGATCTTGGTACAACTACTACTCCGTTGGAAGAAATGTTAGTTTTATCAATTTCTTTAACTATAAATTTTTTACCCGCTCTTTCGAGTTTATAACGTTTTCCAACCTCAAGGGTTATAGAGTCAGAACGTACAGTTTCTGTTCTCCATGTATACCAATAAGAACGTCCTGCCGCTTCATCGCTTCTGTTTTTGGCATCTATTGGTTCTTTTGTAGTGCTACTATAAGCAAATGTATAAATACCAGCAGGTATTATATGCATTTTTTTCCCTTGAAGAGATACTGGTTCAATATATTCGCCTTTTACTTCATCATTTATGATGAGAGAAACCACTTCATCATACTCAACTATACAAGATTCTTTCATACTAATATTACGATCATAAAATTCTGTGTGGACACAACTTAAGAAAAAGGGAATAACCAATATTCCCATTAAAATTAATCTGCCATAAATCAAACACTTTTTCATTCTCATCCTCCTAAGATGTAAAATTTACGTTTAAAGCCCGTCGGCATTTATAAAAAAATCAGTATTTCTCCATACGGAGCAACCCGACATTATTTTAAAGATAGTGAGAATATTGTTTGAAAAAGTGATGTTACTTTGTTTGTATAATTGATTATTACACGGGGGGGGGGGGGGGTATATTGTATTAAGACCAAAGTGGCTTGAAATAGGGGATTTTGCGGCTTTTTGCCAATAATGGCGTACTTTTTGCTCATGTTGAAAAAATAGCATGGATTGGAAGGAAATACAAGTCTAAAAAGAGGGGAAAATGGGCTTTCTAAAATCCAAAAAAAGCGGTATATTAAAAACATGGGAAAAGAAAAGAAACAAATACCGGCGAACCCCGAATTAAGGGAAAATCTCGGCAAACTGTTACTGGACTTGTCAAAACTAACATTTGCCAGTTTCATTTTGGGCGGAATCTTAAAAGGCGAATTGCCGCAATATATAATAATAGCGGCAGGCGCTGTTATTTTTGTGTTATTGGCGGTATTCGGACTTAAATTTTCTTCACAAAAAAAGGACAGGGGGTAATTATGTGGTTAATTGCTTTTATGGTAGTTTGTACCTTTCCTCTCATTATTTGGGGTTGCGTCTGTTTATGGCGTGAAAAACAATGGGAAAAACAAAACGAACAGAAAACCGTTTAAAAATGGTTAAATACCACTTTTAAAACCTTAATTCTTCTTCTTTTTGACCTTTCTGGGAATAAAATCCCCGTGTCAGGACGGCACGGAGAGATGAATAAAAGTGGAGGCAAATTCTCAAAAAATGCTTCGCATTTTTTGACTTGGAAGTTTTGCCAAAGAGCAAACTATAGTTTTTATTGCCATTTTTTTCTTTGATAAGGTTTCATGCTTTTTTTAATTGATTGTGTTTGGCAAAACTTCAGAGAGTGATTTATTTTCAAAGAGTTAAAAAAGAGCGAATTGTATCAGAGAGGAAATGGAGTTTTGCCAAACACAAGGAATCATAAAAAAGCACAGAGTCTAGCAAGGCGAAAAAAAGTAAGCGGACTTTAGTCCGCAAAAACCGTAGTTTGCTTTTTGGCAAAACTCCTAAGCTAAAAAAGCCGTAGGATTTTTTAATGATCAGCTAACGCCGTTGAACCACCCGTAATCTCCGCCATTTCCTGCGTAATGCCCGCCTGACGCGCGCGGTTGTAACTTATTTGCAGAGAGGCGAGCATATCTTCGGCGCTTTTGGAAGCCTCGTCCATCGCGTTCATGCGGGCGCTTTGTTCGCTCGCGTGGGATTCTACCATCGCCCCGTAAATAACGCCTTTTATATACTGAGGAACCAGCGTGTCAAAAACCGCTTCAATGGACGGCAGAAATTCAAACTTTAAATCTACTCTTTTTTCGCCGCCGATTTCAAAAATATCATCCTGTATTTTTTCTTTTACAAGGGGAATAATCTGATGTTCTGTCGGCAAAAGTTTTACCATGCTGAACATGTGGGTATACACGATATGTATCGAGTCAAACATTCCCCAAAGAAACTGCGAAACCACATACTCGGTAACTTCTCCGGCGTGTTCCAAAGTGGGAACCTGCGAATGAAAAGAAAAATTTTCCAGAATCGTATAATTCGTGTGGGCAAAATAGCGATAAGCGATTGCGCCACCGATGAGTATCAACACCGGATTTTGCACTTTCGCGCAAAGCTCATTTACACGGCGAAAAACATTCGCGTTATAACCGCCGGCAAGCCCCTTGTCGCTTGTTATTACAATTATCGCCGTACGACTGGTATTTGAATCATCCGGTTTTTTAAAAAATTTGCTCTTAATATGAGTCTCGCTTGAAAGAATATCGAACATTGATTTTTGAATTCTTTTAAAATACGGTATGGTATCCGCAAGCATTCTTCTGGCCTTGCGCAGTTTTGCGGTAGAGATAAGATTCATCGCCTTGGTAACTTTTAATGTCTGTTCGATTGCCCGCATCCGCAGGCGCACATCACGCAGGCTCGCCATTTATTTTCTCTCCGCTTTAAATGCTTTCACTGTTACACGCAACTCTTCTTCCATCTGATCCGTAACAACTCCCGTCTCCGCTATGCTCCTCATTAAATCGGCCTTCTGGGTTTTAAGGTACGACAATAAATCTTTTGCAAAGGCGGCGACATTTTCAGTTTTAATATCAAGAAAAAAACCTTCCACCGCAAGAAAAAGAACCACGATCTGTATTTCCAGCGGATGCGGCGAATACTGCGGTTGTTTCAGCACTTCCATAAGTCTTTCGCCCTGCGCAAGTTTGTCCTGAGTCGCCTTGTCCAAATCACTGCCGAACTGCGCAAACGCCGCCATCTCTCGGTACTGGGCAAGGTCGAGTCTGAGTCGTCCTGAAATCTTCCGCATTGCCTTTGTCTGCGCCGAGCCACCGACACGGCTTACCGAAAGACCTACGTCTATCGCCGGACGGAAACCCGAATTAAACAATTCAGTATCAAGAAAAATCTGTCCGTCCGTTATTGAAATTACGTTGGTGGGAATGTAAGACGAAATGTCGCCCGCCTGCGTCTCAACAATGGGCATTGCGGTGATTGAGCCGCCGCCCTTTGTCTGCGAAAGTTTTGCCGCCCGTTCCAAAAGCCGCGAATGAAGGTAGAATACGTCGCCGGGAAAAGCCTCACGTCCGGGAGGGCGGCGCAGGAGCAGGCTGATTGCGCGATAGGCGACGGCGTGTTTGGAAAGATCATCGTAAATTACAAGCACGTCTTTTCCCTGATGCAAAAAATGTTCCGCCATTGCGACCGCCGAATAGGGCGCGATGTATTGAAGAGCCGCCGAATCGGAAGCGGACGCAAGCACTACAAAGGTGTAGTCCATCGCGCCGTGTTTTTCAAGGTTGTCAACTATTGCCACTACCGAAGATGATTTCTGACCGATGGCGCAATAAACGCAAATAACATTTTTTCCTTTTTGGTTGATTATCGTATCAATGGCGATTGCGGTTTTTCCCGTTTGGCGGTCACCGATTATCAGCTCACGCTGACCGCGCCCGATTGGGATCATCGCGTCTATGGAAAGACAGCCTGTTTGAAGCGGAGTATCCACGCTTCCACGGTCGATTACCGGCGCGGCGGGAGCCTCCATCGGCATAAATTCTTCGGCTGGTATGGGACCCTTGCCGTCAAGAGGTTCACCTAACGGATTTATCACTCTGCCAAAGAAGCCGTTGCCCGAAGGGATAGAGACGACTCTGCCGGTTCGTTTTACTTCTTCGCCGTCTTTAACCAAGTCTTCGCCAGTTAAGATGACGCAGCCTGCGTTTTCTTCTTCAAGGTTGAAAACAATTCCATGAGCGCCTGAGGCAAACTCAACCATCTCTCCGTAAACTGCGTCATTAAGACCGTAAACGGTGGCGACAGAATCGCCCACCTGAACAACAAAGCCCGAACTGCCGGATAAAGCCACGCCCTTCCAATCTTCAATTCGCTCTTTTAAAACTTTTGTTAAGTCATCGTAGTTAGCCATTGCGGCCTCCTGCAATTCGGCTACGCCGAATTTCTACCTTTAAGGTGATTTCAAATATAGCATATTGAGGCATGGTTATCAAGTGTGATTCGGCGTAGCCGAATTGCTTGGGAGTTTTGCCAAAGGGAAAACTAAAATATTTATTACCATTTTTTGCCGTTGGTAAAACACTTCGCTTCTTTATAATGAATTGTGTTTGGCAAAACTCCAAGCTTCGATTCACAGAGACGGAGCTTCGTCTTTCAGATACGAAGGTTCGCTTTTCAGACACGAAGTTTCGTTGATCCATATACGAAGGTTCGTTTTTCAGAGACGAAGCTTCGATTCCCAGACACGAAGCTTCGTTGATCCATATACGAAGGTTCGCTTTCCAGATACGAAGCTTCGCTAAAAAAACATTAAGCTTCATGTAAAAAAGAGCAAAATTCGTTTTTTTTACGGAAAATGGGCTAAATTTGGTGCTTTTTTTGGTGTCAGTTGGGCTGGAGTGCCTTTTTTTCTCTTTCACCTTCGAGTAACCAGAACTTGACGGCTGTGCCGTTGCCTTTCATGGAGATGTATTCTTCATAAAAAGGTTGTCTGAGTTCTCTGGGAATGGAAGAGTCAAATATTCTGTCTGCAAGAAAAGTAAGCCTGTCATTTCTTTTCTGTCTGACTGCAACAAACATAGCCAGAGCAAATCCCAAAGCAGCGATAATTAAGCTTACTATACTTAATATGTTTTCCATATCTGCCTCCTGCCTGTTAGGGTGATTTTGATTATAGCATATAGAGGAGCTGTTGGCAATGGCAATTCTCCTACGCCGGATAGCAAGGGAATTTTGCCAAAGGGGAAACTGTAGTTTTTATTGTTTTTTTAATTTGACAGGATAGTATGTTTTTTTGTAATGGCTTGTGTTTAGCAAAACTCCAAGCTAAAAAGCCTTTGGCTTTTCGGCAGCGGTCGAGCGCGTGCAAGTTTGCGGCATATTCTTCAACCAATTCGATTATTGTCAGCAAGTCGTGCGTTATTTCATCGACAAGATGCGGACTGGGCGGCAGATTGGGATCGGGTCTGCGGATTATGCTCTTCAGCGAAGAGCTAGGTAGTTGTAAAGCTGTTGATTGATTTGTCTTTTTTGCTTTAGTTGTTGGTTTTGCTTTTGCCTTTGTTTTGAGGGCTACTTTTTTCGCCGTTGCCTTTCTTGTTACTTTTTTGTTAGCTGTTTTTTTTTGGTCTTGCCATGATTTTAATCTCCTTTTCTTTTCGTTTGTTATCTGCTCATACGAGCAGATTATTGAAATTCGTGTCTGACACCGTTGCATTACAACGATAGCGATTTATTTTTGGAGTGCTAGTCATCAAAAATTGATGCCTGACACTCGGCGTTACCGATTTTATTTTAGCATATTTATATATAAAATCATCTTATATATTGTTTAATACGTGCTAATGAATCATTTGGCAATGAAAAAGTATCATCTCGGTTAAATCTTACAGAATCGATTGTAAAAACAACATTTTTTGCTCTCAGAAGAGCAGTTTTTGTCTCATCACTAATATATCCAGTTCTATAGGTTTCCGTAGAATAACCTGACCAATCTTGTGTGATATTAGTAAATAATATCCAATGATCATTTCCATCTATATTTAAAGTGATAGAACGATAAAATTGATAATCTTCTCCCAAATAAGAAAGGAAAAAATAATAATTTCTTTTAGAAGATGAAGTATCATAATTTAACGTAAGTTTAAATCGCCCAAATGGTTCTTGATATTCAAATAAAACCAATTCTTGCGCTGAAAGTGAAAACGCACAAAAAACAAAAAGTATAATTAAGATAATTTTCCTTTTTATATAATTCATTTTCTTCTCCTTTTACATATTATAATATTTCATAAATAACTCAGAAATTATGATCGTACAAGCCTAAAACCTCCTGTTTGATCAGTTCCAGTTCCATCTGGAGTACTCCAAAGTAAATGTTCCGCCTTGAATACGAATCATATTTTTGTTTTGTTGTGCTTGAACATTAGTAAATGTTAAAAATAAAATGATTATCAAAAATAAATATTTTTTCATTTCATACTCCTTCTTAATTTTCTCCTTAATTGATAAACGTTTCATTTATAAATCTCCTTTTTCATTTGTTATCCGCTCATACGAGCGAATTATAAAAATTTGTGACTGATACTGTTGCGTGTTACTCTATAATTGCATTTTTAATAAATCCAGAACCACTTCCAACCCAAAAAACTCCTTTTACAGTAATTGTTTGCCCTTTTTGCAAATTTACTAATTTTGATCTTTCTGACGAAATAAAAGTAACATATAAAGAATCAAAATCTAATAAATCAATACTATAACCAAGAATAACACCATTTTCATGAAAATCTCTAATTATTCCTCTTGTTCGTATTACTTTTTCTCCATAAATCTGTTGCGCTCTTGAGCTGTTGTTTTCAATTTCATTCAAAAATGCATGAATATCGACATCTATTACATTTTGGTTATTTGCAGAATTAGACGTTGTTCCCTGTTGTGAATTACTCGAAGAATTTGATCCAGATTGTATTAAAGGCTCTATTACAAAAATATAACCAACATAAGCAATTACAACAATTATAAAACCACCGATAAGTCCCCATAATACTACATTCCTTCTTTCTTTTGATGATTCCTTTTTTGATTGTTGAAATTCGTTTTCTGTTTTTAGTGCTCCTGCAGTTTTTGTCCCGCAATTTCCGCAAAATTGTGCATTTTCCTGTAGTTCTTTTCCGCAATTACCGCAAAACATTTTTATTCTCCTTTTTATATAATGTTTTTATCAGGATTTTTTCTGGATTGTACAAAAGTAACAACAGAAAATGCTAACGCATAAGTCGCATAAGTCACCCCTAATTTAGCCCATTCTTCCGCTGATGCATAAGGTACAGAGGAAAAAATACAAATTGGACTTAAGAAATACCATATTATACCTATAATTGCCATAATCTTTATTGTGCCAATTTGATGTATGCTTCCTTGTACTAATGCGACAATAGCATGGGCAAACACATATCCAAATATTATACCTGTAAAAACGTACCAGAATATATCATCAAGAGCAAAGCTGAATAAACTAAGTGGAAAACAAATTATACCAATGATTGATAAAATACGTAAAACTTTTAAATCTTTTTCTTTTGATATTTTTTTGTCGGATTGAAGTTTTATGAATTTTGATTTTATAAAAGAAACAATAGAAAATGCTAATGCATAAACTCCAAGTCCAAATATAGGTAAACCTTCATCTTCAGACCAACCACCACCATAGCAAAAACTTTTTTTAAACATTAAAAAAGCCCCAAAACACCAAATTAGAGCTAAAATAGCCATCACTTTAATAACACCAATTTTATGCCTAACTCCATTTATAAGCGCAACAATTGCATGAGCTATTGCGTATCCAATAATAAAAATACCTATACCTTGATATTCCTCTACGCTAGGTTTTGTTCCTGACAAGGAAGGAAGCAAAAACCATAATGGAAACCACACCATGCCAATTATAGACATAACACGTAATGATTTTAAGATTGTAATTTGTAAATTTTGTGTAGATTGTAGTGGCGTTATTACCTGTTGTTGTGATGGAGTATCCGGTACAGATGATGCATTTACAGCAGTACCGCATTTGGTACAGAACTTTAAACCTTCTTCAAGTTTTTCACCGCATTTTGTACAAAACATGATAGCTCCTATTCCTGCTTTTTCATTTTTGCGTTAGCGATAAAACAGAGCACCGCTGACGGAATGCCAAAGACTGTAAAAATATATACAATTCCGGCGGCAAGGATCATTTTTCGTTTATTCATTTTTTGCCCAATTACAGTGAACAATGTCGGTATTGCCAGAATAAGAAGACATATTCCGGTAAATTGCATTGTCTCTTTCACCATTTCTTCCTTTAGGAGTTTTTTTAGATTATCTCTCGCATCTTCTTCTGTATACTTTATCCCTGCTTTTTTCGTCTCCTCAATATAATTATCAATAAAGCTATTACTGTTATAGCGTATTAATAATAATAATGAAGTAATAGCCAATAACACCGGGGCAACAATAATTGCAATCAACAAAAGTTTGCTTTTTTTCTTTGGCGGTTCAGCCTTTTTATTGGATCTTTCATGCATTTCCGCATTAGCCTGATCAGCCAATCCCTGTGCTGTATTTTCTCTCATTTGATCGAGTGTAACTCCGCCGAAACTCCCTGCTGTTGGCGGTGTATTCGGTACTGACGACGTATTTACAGGAGTTCCGCACTTGGCACAAAACTTTACCCCTTCTTCAATTTTTCCACCACAATTTGAACAAAACATAATTTTCTCCTTCTACTTGTATTGATTTATATGAAAAAGCAGGTGTTCCTACATATGTGGTAATCCTGCGTCTTTCCGATAAGTGAAAAAACAGCGTTATCATTTGGACAGACCTATCCCGTGAAAATGTGTTTTGAGGTGATATTGACGATTCTCTTCTATAAAGGAGAGAGAGAGAGAGAGAGAGAGAGAGAGAGAGAGAGAGAGAGAGAATTTGAATTCATGTTGGAATTAGTCATGGGAGAGCCTTCCCATTGGGGAATGGCGTACTTTTTGTTCATGTTGTTAAAATAGCATGGATTGGAAGATAATACAAGCCTAATTAAGAGGGAAAAAGTCTGGAGTTTTGCCAAAGGCAAGGTATGATTAAAAAGCATTGTGTCTTTCCAAATTATAAAATATAATAAGGACTATAGTTTGCTTTTTGGCAAAACTCCCAAGTAATTCTACGAAGTAGAATTGCAATGCTTATACAAGGAGAAAATATGACCCAAGTTCGGAAAATAGTTGATTCAAGTTCTTTAGACGGCATTTTTGATCTGCCTTCTGTTTTTAAGAATAGGAAAATTGAGGTGATAATGTTTCCTGTGGAAGAAAAAACCGAAAAAATCCCGCAATTTACAATGGCGCAAATCGAAGAAGCGGCACAATCACCGCAAGTACAAGCTTTAGTAGGCGTTCTTAAAGATAAGGGTTTGCCGGAAAATTTAACTATGAAGGATATCCGGGAAATGCGGCTTGCAGAAAAGTATGGTATATGAAAATCCTTATAGATACCAATATTGCCATTGAACCTCAACCGAGCCCGTAGGGCGAAGGTTCCCCTCTTGATGCTGCTTTGAAACGTGAGCCTTTTTATAACTCAGCGGAAAAAGTCATTGGTCTTTCACAAGGTGGTATTGGTTTATTTATATCGGCTTCCACCATTACTGATATTTATTACATAGTTCGTAAATCAACAGGCAATAAAAAAACTGCCATAACTTTAATAAAAGACTTATTGGAAAATATTGATATTGCCGCCGTAACTGGCAATGAAATACGTCAGGCTATCAATTTGGATTGGGGCGATTTTGAAGATGCTGTGCAATATGCCGCAGGAGAAACTATTGCGGTCGATTATATCGTAACTCGCAACAAAAAGGATTTTGCTTCCGCTGTATTGCCGGTAGTAACTCCCGATGAATTATTAGAGTTACTTATACCGCCTGAAAAATAGGAGAAAATCTCGGCAAGTTATTGGGGTAATTATGCAAGTAATAGTATTTATGGTAAGTTGTACCGTTCCTCTCCTTATTATAGGTTGCGTCATTTTATGGCGTGAAAAACAATGGGAAAAACAAAACGAACAGAAAACCGTTTAAATTGTTAAATGCCACTCTTAAAGACCTTAATTCTTCTTCTTTTTGACCTTTCTGGGAATAAAACCCATTGATTTCAGAGAGGGATTTATTTTCAAAGAGTTAAAAAAGAGCGAATGTGAATAAGAGAGTAATTTTAAAAAGGGGCGAAAAAAGAGGGAATTGTAACGGAGAGGGAGGCTGTCCTTCGGATAGCTTGGAGTTTTGCCAAACACGAACCATCATAAAAAAGCATAGAGTCTAAAAAGGCAAAAAAAGGTAAGCGGACTTTAGTCCGCAAAAACTGGAGTTTGCTTTTTGGCAAAACTCCTAAGCAAACCAGCTACGCTGGTTTGCTTAGCTCCGCTGAATTGCCGCCGCCATATTATCCAACTGCCCTTTTAAACTTGCGTCAACATAATGACTGCCAATTCGCAGAAGGTAACCGCCTAGCAGCTCAGGTCTTAGGCGTGTTTTTAATTTGATGTCCGCCGCGCCTGTTTTCTCTTTTATCATTCGCGCCATATCTTGTTCAAATACGCTATCCACGGGAGACGCAGTTTCGACAGTAACGGCAAGTATACCGCTTTGTTCATTCAAAGCTTGTTCAATTTTTTGCAGAACCAGATTGACGCGCCCGAAGGCTTTTTTTTCAACTAACAGACAGAGAAAGCGTATTGCATATTCTATAGCTTGAGTTTTGGGAATGGAAGTGGCGCTTTCCCTCAGTACTTTTTCAAGTTTTGCTGAGGCGTTGTGTCCGAAGAAAACGCCATGTACGGTTTTAATTTGCGCGGAAAGCGCCTTGAGGCATAGGTACGCCTCGTTTGCGTCTGCGCCCGACACGGTCATGAACGCGCTTGCCCATCGTTCTGCGTGAAACACTTTAGCCTTTTCCTTTTTGCGCCGAAAGTTCGTCCAACAGCATATTCACATAACGCCTGTTGTCGTCGCCTGAAAAATCCTTTGCGGCAAGTTTAGCGGAGACGGCGATTATCAAAGCGGCGGCTTCAAGTTTGAACTTTGTAAGCGCCGCCTGTCGTTCCATCTCGATCTGTTTAAGCGCGACATCGATCATTTCCTGCGCGGAACGCTGACCTTCGTCAATTATTGTTTGCGTCTGACGCTCGGCGTCTTCATGCGCTATTTTTAAAATCTCATGCACTTCTGACTCGGCTTTTTTCAACTTGTCTTCGTATTCGGCAAGCAGTTTTTTTGCTTCTTCGTTGTCTTTCTGCGCCTGTTCAATTGTATCTTGAACGCGCTTTGCCCGCTCCGCCATGAATTTTGTTACCGGCTTAAACAGTATCGCCTTTAATACAAAAAACAGTATTGTAATGTTGATGATGGTGATTATAAATGTGACGGAAAAATCAAGCATGATTTCATCCTAATCTCGTGATTAGAAGGATCGATATTACTAACCCGTAAATAGCCGTCGATTCAGCCAACGCTACGCCGACAAAGAACATGGGCGTCATTTTTCCCGTCGCCTCAGGCTGACGTGATATCGCCTGCAAAAATCCCGATGTGGCTATGCCGATGCCGATTCCGGCTCCGAGGCCTGTGACTACCGCAATACCCGCGCCAATCGCAATTAAAACTGTCAAATCCATAGTTAACCTCCTTTATGCTTCCTCATTTATTTTTACCGCCTCGCCAATGTAGAGGCTGGTTAAGAATACAAATATTGCCGCTTGTATCAATCCGTCAAAAAAGTCAAAGTAGAGCGAAAAAACGACGGGAAGCGCAAGCGGAAGTAATCCTTCGATCATGCTCATCAGGACATAGCCGCCTAGCATGTTTCCGAACAACCGCAGGGCAAGAGAAATTAGCCGTGTTCCGTATTCCATGATGTTGAAGGGAAGCATGAACGCTACAGGTTGAAAGAGTTTTTTAAACCAGCCTGTAAAGCCGCGCGCCGCAAACCCGCAGACAAGGACAAGCAAGATTGAAATAACCGCAAGCGCCGCCGTTACATTAATGTCCCTTGTGGGGGGACGGATTTCAAAGAGCGGAGAAAATTCACGTCCAAAGAATTTCAACGCCAGGGGTGATAAAACAGGAATAATATTGGCAAGGAGCAGGAATAAAAAGAGCGAACCCATGTAGGGGCCAAGGTATTTTGCGAAAGGACCAAATTGATTTTTTGCAAAGTTGTTCAAGGCCTCGACCGCTGTTTCCAAGATTGCCTGTGGACCTGTGGGAACCTCTTTGAGCCTGCGTGTTAATATGAGCGATCCGACAATGAGAATGAGCATTACCACCCATGAAATTATTACTGTTTCGGTTATGGGTATTTCAATGTTGAATAAGGTGAGAGTGAAAACAGTTTTAATATCTAGCGCTTTCATGTGCCCCTACAAATATTTGTTATATAGAAGTATACAGTAGAGAGGGAATTTACACAAGTGAGAAAAATGTAATAAGTTCTATATATAGAGATATTAATTCAAACGCGAGAAAATTTCGGCGGCTCTTTCCTGCGGCGACTTTCCTTCGGTTTTAATAACAATATTGGCAATCTGCAAATAAGCCGCCGCTCGCCGCTCGTGTAAAGCGCGGTGTGTCTCCTGTGGGTTTTCCGTTTTGAGGAAAGGCGGTAATTCCCCACCGGCGGCGATTCTGTCCCATGCGTCTTCGGCGGAAATATCGAGGTAAACCATCACCGCACTTGATTTCTTCAATATAGACATGGCTTCATTATTGTCAATTATTCCGCCACCTGCGGCAATTACGCGCTGTTTAACACCGGCGTTGTCCGCATGATCAGTGATATATGTACCGCCGGCTGCGTTATCGGCGCTATTTGCGATACTGGCGCCATTTGCGCAGTTGCATGAGCCGACCGAGTTGCCGCCTGAGTCCACAAGAGCTGCCAGCGCTTCGGCCTCGGCTTTTTTAAAAATAACCGGGTCTTCGCTAAAAAGCTGACGGGGGCTTTTTCCGGTTCTTTGCAAAATCAATTCGTCAATGTCGATAAAATTGCATGAAAATAACGAGGCAAGCGCTTTACCCGTGGTTGTCTTACCGGAATGTTTCGGACCCATTAGAATTATATCTTTCATAGTTTTTACACTTCAAGAATATTTGATAATTTGATAAAATGCTATATATGTCCGGTTCATGGTTTTTAATAGTTTTAATTTTAATTTCCTCGATCCCCGTGGCTGCCGTTTACATTTGGTTCCGTATTGCAAAGTATCAAATCTCCCTTGTTCAATTTTTATTCGCGCTTCTTGCCGGCGCAGCGGCGGTTTTTCCCGCTCTTATATTACGTGGGTTGCTAACTTTTACCTCTTTATCTCACGGTAGAATAGCAGTGTTTTATAATTTCTTTATTAAAATCGCTTTTACTGAAGAACTAAGCCGGTTTATTATATTGTTCATTTTCTTTTTCATAGTCTTACGCTTTAAACCGAATACCGACAGCAGTCAATCGTCTGCTCCTAATATTATCAAACAAGGAACCGCTATTGGTCTTGTCGCCGGACTTGGATTTGCAATCCTTGAAAGCGCAACATACACCGCTTCGGATATGAGCGTCACTTTTGTGTTGTTACGAATCCTTACCGCCGCATTGCATGGAGCCTGCAGTTCCAGAGTCGGCTGCGCTGTCGTAATGTTCCGAAAAAATCCCATACAAGCTCTCTTGCGTTTTTTTTCCGCCGTTGCCATTCATGGTATTTATGATTTAATGGTAAGAATACCGGGACTACCGTCAATAATGGCAATTCTAATAGCATTCTCTACCGTAACAACAACAATATTATCTATCCGAGGCGGCTGGGAATCCGTCGACATAAGTGTTGACAAGATCAACGAAAATCAGTAACTTTAAAGAACGACGCAAGGTAGAGCAGTTGGCAGCTCGTCGGGCTCATAACCCGGAGGTCGCAGGTTCGAGTCCTGTCCTTGCTATAAAAACAACAGGATGTTGCCGAATGGAAGGCGAGTCCTGTCCTTACTAACAGATTGAATTATTTTTGATATCGTATAATCATTAATAAAATTTAGCGAGAACAAAAATTTATATTGCGTTTTTTCCAATAATGATATATATTGATTTTTGGGGGGGAACCATGCAATCAAACATATATGCCAATGTAGGTTTTCGTTGCGAATCGGCTTGCATTGCGCTTACAAATTATCTGCTTCATAAACAAATAAATAATACTATTTTTGAAGATTCAAAGCAAATACTTAATGATTGTCTGATAACAGAAAAGGACTCAGAAAGTTCTTTATATGTAAATGAAGCAAAAAGTATTGAGATTGAAGGTATACAAAGTATCCTGTATGATTATATCAGGGCACAGGAAGACAAAAAGGCTGTTTTCACCAAGTTGCGACAGATTCAAATGAATATTAGTATTGTTAAAAACTTGAAAGTCGCACAGGTTGAAGAATTAAGAGACTTTTTTATGGAAATAGTAAAATTGTGCAAAGATAAATCTCAGCACAACCTTTTTTATAGAGACGAAAACTATTGGGCGGTATCTAGGAATAGGTAGTCATGACTCCCTTAGAAGAAAATATTCTTAAGTCAGAAATATTGCTAAAGATTCGCGTTACATTACGAAAGGTAAAGAAATTATCTCGTGAGACATTCCCTACAATAGGTCCACAGAAAGTACTACTTTTATCTAAACGGGTATTAGAACAGATTATATGCCGATATAAAGAGTATAATTTTAATCAGATGTTTTTTATTAAGACAGGAATATTAAAATTAATTATTGAACTAATATCACACATTGAATATTCAACGATAAAGAATGTAACCTGGAGTATTATCCCGGCATACAATACGCTTTTTAAATCTTTGCTTGAAAATACAGAATATATAATTGTCCCACAATGGGAAGAAAGTTATGCCATCCGAAATAGAAACGTGATTGATGAATTTCAATACCATCTTGAGTCACCAGGTTTGTTATTTGAAGTAGACGCTCCAAAGGAAAAATTTGAGGAAATATATAAAGATATTCCACCAAATATATATTTGATAAAATATTCGAGATTAGAAAAATTATCGGCATTACATATGGCTTTGCTTGGTCACGAAGTTGGGCACATTTTTGCTACCAAATGGATAAATGAAGAATATTCTAAATTTGTACATAATACAGATTTATCAACTCAATTAAAAGAAATTGTAATGGAAGAATTGAAAAAAGAGGGATTAAATGACGATATGTTTGTGAATGAACTAATGTTAATGAGATTTATTTCTTATAATAACCTGATAAAAAAGAATTATGGTGAATTATTATCCGATATCTTTGGCTGTGCGCTTTTTGGGCATACATATATAATAGCAATGTATTTATTCTCATCAATTACAGCTGATCTAGATAAATCAAATTGGGATAAAGGTTATTTATCATGGCGGTTTAGGCTACAAAATTGCATTCGTTTTCTTTCATTTGTTTTAAAGAAACATAATCTCAATCTAGGTACTTATGATTTGTATGAAAAAATTTGTTCCACAATAAAAGGCGACATAAAAGATCCTCAGGCTCATGATGTATGTAATTTATTAATAGATTCGTATAGAATGAAAGAAGAAGAAATATTCGAGACGATTTGCCGGTATTCAAAACCTGAATTATTTGTGAATCGAATTGATACTCAACAGATAAATGAGGCTTTTAATCGTTTGAAACATCATATTATTCCGAATGCAATGATAAAGGACGGCAATGAATGTCCCATAGATATCAGGAATATATTATTTGCCATTTGGCTTGTTTCCTATGAAGAAGGCGAGAATGATATACAGGTTTTTTCGGATCATATTCAACACTATAATCTGTTAGGAATAAAAGGTGTGGAATTATCTATTGAACAAGAGGCATATAATGACTTTGTCAAAAAACAAACTCAATGAAAGGCTTAATTGCAGCAACATTGATGAGGCTATTGTTGTTACTCCTATACTCGACAGAAATACACAAATAGGCAATTGTGGTATTGACCTAAGGCTGGGTAAACAATTTATTGTATTTAATGAAAACGTACAGGATGTATTTTCCTTTGATATTGACAAAGGAGAAAAAATCAATATATACCAAGATGAAATAATATTAGCTATGAGAAGTCCTATCATTATTCATCCAGGTAAAGTAATAATAGCATCTACGTTTGAATATGTATCTATCCCAAATGACTTGGAATGCCAAGTAGAAGGACGGAGTTCATGGGCAAGACTGGGGCTTATAATAGCAACTGCCTCAACAATTGAACCTGGATTTAAGGGCATGATAACTCTGGAATTGAGCAATATTGGAAAAATTCCAATAACTCTATATCCGGGGCTAAGGATTGCCCAATTGATATTTCACACAATAGAATCTACGAATAAGGAGGAAACTAGTTTAGTAGATGAAAATAACAAACAAAACGAGGAAACTAGTTTGGCAGATGAAAATAACAAACAAAACGAGGAAACTAGTTTGGTAGATGAAAATAACAAACAAAACGAGGAAAAAAAATATATATACAATATAGGACCAAAATCAAGTAGAATACTAAAAGATAAAGATGTGGATTATTTTATTAAAAAATGATGTTACCGAAAGGATCAAGTAAAAAGCGTATCCTCTTCTTCATCCTCTATTCACCAAATGTTTACCAACATTCATTATGAAACGAGGTTGATTCCTGTCCGTATTAAAAAATTCTTTATTTTTTCACTTGCCAAAATAACCATTTTAGGTTATATTTACCCTCTGTCTAATACGGCTTTTTAAATTGAGCTGTTCCACAGTGTAAAACCTGTGGATAAATCTTGGAAAAATAAAGCCGTTTATGACAAAAAAAAGGAGATTAAAAGTTAATCTGAAGATGAGTATTTGATCGTTGCTAATTCTATACAGGATAAGGATTTAGCGCGATTCTACCATATCAGATATTAAGTAAATGTTATAAAAATTCATACAAATTTGAGGTTGTAAGTCGGAGTTATCAATATTATCTTTGTGGATAACATGTTGATAAATATTTTTTTTAAGGCAAATAAATGGTTGATTTGGATTATGAAGGTTTTTGGAAAGAAACCTTAGTCCAACTGCGGAATAACCTGGGGGAGGAGGTATTCAGCGGCTGGTTTTCAGATATGAAATATCTTCGTTGTACAACAACAGATGCTGGTAAAAGCAGCATTATAATAGGAATTCCCTCTGCATTTCACCGTGATAAAATAAATTCTCACTTTAAAAAGCAAATAATTTCAACTTTAAACTCTATTTCAGGGCAGGAAATTGATTTTGAAATGGAAATTACCGGAAAAACCGCAAAAAAAGCTGACTCTCATCAACATCAACAAAAAAAAGAGGATGCTGCTTACGTATCAACGGAAAAAACTCAAAAAGTAAAGGAAAAAAGAGAGCAACACCCTCAAATGAGGGATGATTATACTTTTGAACGGTATATAGTCGGTGAAAATAACAAATTCGCCGCAAACGCCGCCTACGCAATAAGTAAAAATCCCGGCAAAGCTTATAACCCATTCTTGATTTTCGGCGGCGTTGGGCTTGGAAAAACACATTTAATGCAGGCAATAGGGAATCATATTCATGAAAATACGGATAATCGCGTAATATGTATAACTTCCGAAAATTTCTTAAATGAATATCTTGAAGGCCTTCGTGAAAATAAAATGAGTGATTTTAAAAACAAATACCGTGAAACTGATGTTTTATTAATAGACGATATACAATTTTTTACAGATAAACCCGGCGTACAAGAGGAATTATTTCATACCTTCAACTCCCTGCTTAACGCTAAAAAACAAATAATCTTTACCTGTGATCGTCCAATAGAAGAATTAAAAAAGTTTCCGGAACGAATTACCTCACGTTTCAAACAGGGACTTAAAGCCGATCTTCAACCTCCGCGTTATGAAGAACGCTGCGTTATATTAAAATCTGTAGCTCAAACCCGCGGAGTTATTTTTCCGGATGAAGTCATCGACTTAATCAGTAAAAGCATATCTTCAAATATCCGCGAGCTTATTTCCGCTTTAAATAACCTAATTGCATACTCCGAGCTTATGGGAAAACAAATTACATTAGAAATAGCTCAAAAACATCTAAAAAACATTTTTAATGATATAAGACCGGCAAATCTGTCAATGGACAATATAATAAGGGTAACTTCTGAATATTTTGGTCTTACTCCAAACGATTTAAAAGGAAAGAAAAGGTCTCAAAATATCGTTTTTGCCCGTCAGCTTTCCATGTTTATTGGCCGTGAAATGACAGATTATTCTACAACAGAGATAGGTCAGGATTTTGGAGGCAAAGATCATACTACTGTAATGTACTCTATAGAAAAAATTAGGAGTAAATTATTAACTGACCCGAATTTAGAGGCAACTATTGAAAGCATAAAAAGGGCTATTAAAGAATTTAGTGCAAAATACTGAAAAATATGTTAGAATATTGTAGAAAAGCTGTTATAAAAAGACAGCTTGTACAAACTGTGGATTATATTGAATAATTATCCATAGTTTTTTATAAATGTAATTATATAGCAGATATAGAAATAAGTGAGTTATTCACATATACTGCTTAATATTATTACTATTATTGATATATATATACTTATAAAAATAGGAGGATAAAAATGAAATTTACTTGTAATAAAGAGGTTCTGCTTAAGGAAATTTCCATTGCGCAGGAAATTATATCATCAAAAAATGCTATTTTAATTTTATCAAATATCTATCTTGAAGCTGTTAAAGATCATTTAATAATAAAAGCTAAAGATATGAAAGTTAATTTTCAATCTGAGATACCTGTTACAGTTATAGAAGAAGGATCGACGACAGTTTACTGTGATAAATTTTTTGGTATTATTAGCACATTTCCTTATGATGAAATTGAATTTTTTCAAAAAGAAAATATTGTTATAATTAAACCTGTTACTCAAAAAAAACCTGAGTATAAACTTAAATGTATAGCGTCAGATAAATTTCCTGAGTTTTCAGTTTCATCAGAGCCTTTTTTTGGAATACCGATTAAAGATTTTAAAGAGATGGTGCAGCAAACAGTCTTTGCCGTTTCAGATGATGAAACCCGTTATTTTATGAATGGCGTTCTTCTGGAAAAAAGCGAGGGAAAAATAAATATGGTCGCTACAGACGGAAGGCGTCTTGCCTACATTGGAAAATCTGTCAGTAATAAAATAAATGATTTTTCCGGTATCATCATTCCTCCAAAAATTCTTTCAACTGTTATTAAAAGATCAGGAGATGAAGGACTTATAAACATTTCTATAAGCGATAAAATAATTTTTATTAGTTTTGCAACATATCAATTTTCTTCAGTCTTAATAGAAGGAATGTTTCCCAACTATAAAAAAGTCATACCCGAAAACCAGGAATTTTCCCTTTCCGTTAACCGCAATGAAATGCTTGACGCGCTGCGCCGCGTATCGCTCATGGTAGAAAAAAAATCCCACAGAATTTATCTTGGCATCTCGCCGGGAAAAATGGCTGTTTATTCCGAAGAAAGCGAAATTGGAACGGTAGATGATGAAATACCGTGTAAGTACGACGGTGAAGACATTAAAATGTCTCTTAATTACCGGTACTTGGAAGAACCGTTCAAAGTGATGACAGAAGACGATGTTAAAATCCGTTTTAGCAGCGCTATAAAAGCTATAACAATTGAACCGGTTCCGGAAAAAGATTTTTTCCACATTGTAATGCCAATGCAGTCCTAAATGTTTTTTTCCTCTCTGCGGACAGCGTCTTTTAGAAACCTTGCGGATACTGAAATTCTCACAGGCGCGAAAGATGTTTTTCTTGTCGGAGAAAACGGCCAGGGTAAAACGAATTTTTTAGAAGCGCTGTATTTCTGCGCCTATGCTTCGTCTTTCCGCGCTGTCCGCGATGTGGAAATGGCGCGTAACGGAGAAAAAGACTTTTCTGCGGAAGTAAAACTTTCCGATTCAATAAATGATCAAGTACTTGTTAAATCCGAAAACGGAAAAAAAACAGTCTTCATAAACGGAAAACGCGCCGAGGACCGCAAGGAGCTGCTTTCAATCGCGCCAAGCATAGTTTTTTGCCATGAAGACATGGAGTTTGTAAGCGGGAACCACGAAAAACGCCGTTGGTTCTTTGATCAGACATTGAGTCTTTACGACCCTGCGTATCTAGAAGACTTCCGCCGTTTCCGCCGCGTATTAAAAACACGAAACACGGTACTGCGCGAATATGCCCAGCAGAAGCAACAAGCAGACAGCGTAGAATCAGTTTTAGACGCACTCGACCTGCAGTTTGCGCTGTACGGACTTAAATTGATGGAAAAAAGAGAAACGGCAGCCCGGGATTTTTCCGGCATTTTCAGCACGCTCTACGAAGAAGTCTCCGGTATTTCCGGAATCACTGTACGCTACATTCCGTCATGGAAAAGCGATAACTTTCCTTCCCTTCTGCAGGAAAGGCGGGCTGCGGAAATGGCAGCGGGGCTTTCACTTTCCGGTCCGCACCGCGACCGCTATCAATTTACACATAACGGTACGGATTTTACCGTAAAAGCCTCCACAGGACAAAAGCGTCTTTTGGCGCTGTTACTGCGGACAGCCCAGGCTCGCTGCTATTCTCAGGAAACCCGCCTTAACCCCATACTGTTACTCGACGACGTTCTTCTGGAAATGGACGGCGAAAAAAGACGCAAGTTTCTGTCAGCGCTCCCCTCCTACGACCAGGCTTTTTACACCTTCCTTCCCGAAGAGCCATACCAACGTTATAAAAAAGTAGACACCCTGATTTACAATGTGAAAGAAGGCAAACTGGAGCAATTACTCTAAAGAATTTCACATCAAGCTCAAAAAGGTACAAAGATCACAAAGTATGATATGCTGATTTAATGAAAACTGCCGGGGATATACTGTCCGCTCTTTTTGACGAGCAGTTCATGAAAAAAGCCCAAAACTACTCAAGATTTTTTGACTCATGGAAAGACATAACTGCCAAAAACGGAATTGCCGCCGCTGCGGATCATTCCCGCATCAAAGACCTGGACAGAGGCCTTCTGCTGATAGAAATGGATCACCCCGGCTGGAAACAGATACTCCAGACAAAACAGAACAAACTGCTAAATGATTTTCGCATCCGTTTCCCAGAACTGGACATATCAGGCATTTCCCTTATCCTTGGAAAAAGTGAACCTGACGACGATTCGCAAGACTCCACCCCATCGGCGACTGCGGTGGCTGAGCCTGTCGAAGCCGCAGAAGAGCCGACCGCGCCGGAAGCCGCAGAAAAGAAAGATATTAGTTCCATCAATGACGATGATTTTAGAGAGACGTTAAAAAGAATAGGGCAAAGTATTAAAGCAAGGGAAAAAACCTCCTCTTGACATCATGTAACTTATATGTTACATATTTAGAGGAATTTTTATGAAAGAAAAAACCACAGTATGGGATATGGCAGACCATATCAATACCAAAGAGGATGTGATAGGCGTTCTTGAAGCAGCTCTTGAAGAAAATGACACAGCCTTTTTATTATCTGTTATAGGTGATATTGCCAGAT
>Ga0268262_10002194_pt1 | contig 22932 bp, 20 predicted proteins | sample TergutNc150P3_FD_190354 | JGI IMG/M metagenome (GOLD analysis project Ga0268262, IMG submission 190354) | Nasutitermes corniger P3 segment gut microbial community from laboratory colony in Florida, USA - Nc150 P3 (SPAdes) (version 2) | ecosystem: Host-associated > Arthropoda: Insects >...
AATTAATTATTTACAGGCTCAAGTTCCCAATAATCATCGAATTCACCTTTTGAGTATCCGGGGGTAATTATGTAATATCCAGGATCAAAAAATTTAAGGTAATTTTCTTTTAAGTCAATAATTTTCGCCCTGCCGTAATGTTCCCAGTTGTCATGCGTATACTCAAATTCCTCGGTTTTATTGTCGTACCATCTCCATTTTGACATACTATTGATTTCACCGTCAGGAGATGTAAAGAAGTATGTCCCGGAATCGGAAATAAGAAATAAAAATCCTATTGACGAAGGATCAGTACAGTCTTTTACTCTCCATGTTCTGCAAAAAAGATCCGTCCTGAAATTTTCCGGCATCCTTTCAGCCTTTGAAGCGGAAAGGCGCGTTTCTTTATTCGGCGTTTCAATCGGATAAAATGAAAATTCAACTTTATTGTTACTGTCTCTCCTGATTCTAACAACGCCCAAATTTTCCATCTCAATAAGGTCTTTCGAGGGCATAGTGTATGTGCCGAAACGCGCCGGCTTTTCCTCCGCTCCCTCCTGGGCGTTCTCAATGGCTATAAAATTATTGTCCTGGTTAAACTCAAAAGAGGCGAAAGGGCTGTTCGGCGTCGTTATTTCCCATTTTTCCGACAGCGAGTAGTTGGCGGATTCCTCGCCGAATATTAATTCTATCGAGTATCTCGCCGGCTCCTCGCGGATTATTACCTCGTTAAAACCTATCCGCTTGAGCCTTATCAGATAATTTCGCACCTGCTTCGCGGGAATTTCCGTTATCAATACCCTGGTATAGTCAAGGTATCTTTCATAAACCGGGTTAAACTCTCCCCTGACAAGGCGCGAGAAAGTAATATCGGCGTTTTGTACAAGCTTGAAAGCGCCGACTTGAATTCGATATAGTTTTTTGCTGTTACTGTCCGGAATTTGGCCGATTATTTTTGCGGGTAAGTTCTGCTGCGAAAAACATAACGTGTGGATAAACAATAAATTGACTAAAAGAAAAACCCGCTTCATCTTCTTTCTTATAATATATCCCCGTACATAAGTCAATATATGCCCATTGCCAATTAGCCCAACTACCTATAGGATACTAAAATGCGGAACAAAATAATCGGCTCAGGCGATGAGGCCGTAGCTTCCATAAAAGACGGTTCTGTCATTATGGTTGGCGGTTTTATGGCCTGCGGCACGCCGGAAATCTTAATTGACGCCCTGGTTAAAAAAGGCGTTAAAAACCTGACCATTATCTGCAATGACGGCGGATGGCCGGACAGGGGCGTCGGCAAACTCATAGCCGGGGGGCAGGTAAAACGCCTCATCGCCTCACACGTGGGACTTAACCCGGAGGTTGCCAGGCGCAGCAACACCGATGTCGAGGCTGAAAAGATGGAATTGGTACTGGTTCCGCAGGGGACTCTCGCTGAACGCATAAGGGCGGGCGGCGCGGGCCTTGGCGGAGTTCTAACCCCGACCGGAGTGGGAACCATTGTAGCCGAGGGCAAGCAGGTCCTTAACATTGACGGCAGGGACTTTCTGCTGGAAAAGCCCCTCCGCGCGGATTTCGCCCTTATCAGGGCTTCCAAAATTGACAAAATGGGAAACACGGTTTTCTTCGGGACAACAAGAAATTTTAACCCCCTTATGGCGACCGCAGCGGATTATGTAATCGCTGGGGCCCAGGAGATTGTCGAGGCGGGCGATATTGATCCCAACACGGTTCATGTTCCTGGCGTATTGGTGGACGCGATTGTGGGAGGGGAAAAACCATGACAGACATGAAAAACTTAATCGCCGCGCGTGCTGCGAAGGAACTCAAAGACGGCGATGTGGTAAATCTGGGAATCGGCATTCCCACCTTTGTGGTTAATTTTCTGCCGCCCGGCATAGAAATTTTCCTTCAGTCGGAAAACGGCATTATGGGAATGGGGCCGACGCCGGCTCCGGACAAGATAAACCCGGATATCGTGAACGCCGGCGGGATACCGGTTACCGTAAAACCCGGAGCCGCGTTTTTTGACAGCGCCACGTCTTTCGGGATAATCCGCGGCGGCCATGTGGACGCTACCATTATCGGGGCGCTGGAAGTGGACGAAAAGGGCAGCATCGCGAACTGGATAGTGCCCGGGAAATCGATTCCCGGCATGGGCGGCGCCATGGATCTTATGGCAGCGGCGAAAAAAGTTATTGTCGTAACGTCCCATACCCAAAAGGGGCCCCTTCTGGGGCAGAAGGGGGCGCCCAAGATACTGAAAAAATGCACCCTTCCCTACGGGGCCTTGGGCGTTGTTAACATGATCATTACGGAAATGGGAGTGATGGAAATTACGCCTAAAGGCATTATGCTGACAGAGCTTCACCCTGATTATACAAAAGAGCAGGTACAGGAAGCGACAGAAGCGAAGTTAATCATCAGCCCGAATTTGAAACCTATGCAATAGCTATTGCTTATTTTTGCTCGCCAGAGTTTCTTTGAAAATCTTGTCGGCGTCCAGTTTGTTGTCAACTCCGAATACCGGCGTTACGCCAAGGTTGTTTACGCTGCGGAAAACAGGGCCGACTTTCTCTCCGTAGGCCCAGCTGTTTTCGTTGTTAAGCAGATCATCAAGGACTGTAACCACGGCGAGCGCGAAGAAAACAAGGACGGTATTGTTCCTCTTGTTGGGCGGAAGCAGCGCGTCAAGGCGTTTTGACACCGGGTTGGCTATCTCAAAGTGATACTTATCCCAGGGATTATCAATGCCGTCACACTTGGCTTTTGCCTCGGCGCCGCCCATCTTGTTACCCTGCTCTATGCCGGCCGCGACCATGGTAAGGTATTTACGAAGGGTTCTCACTTCGCCGTAGATCGCCGTAACATCCTGCTTCTGGAAAGGCGGCGGCCCCATGGAATCGAATTTAAAATAGGGCAGGAAATACAGCCGCCTGGTCCAGCGAATCTCGTTCAATGTCCGCTTGGCGTAAGTCGAGGTCCTGCTTTCGGTCGAGTGTTCCAGCATACGGCAATAATCGTTAAGCCGGGGCAGATACGCCTTGGAAAAACTGTCGTCAAGAAGCCTGCGCCAGTTGCTTATTGTCGAGCTGATTAATTCGCCGATTCGCACAGGACTCCCGTCAGAGCCGGCGGCGTTCCCGAAAGTGACAGTCTGAAGGCCGGTGCAAAGATCGTCCATTATGTGCATAAGAACGGCGATTTGCTGCAATGGGTCTGAGGGGCCGATAAGCTCATAGCCGCGGCGCATCTGGTAGACATTTACAAAATAGGGGTAAAGGTCGGGAAACTCCTCAAGTTTTTCCCAGCCGGCCTTCGGGAACAGGGATTCCAGCGCTTTTAAGCTGTGCTCCACAACTTTCTTTTCAGCTAACGCGGCGTCTTCACGCGCCTTTTTCTCGGCGTCTTCAACGCCGCCGGACGCCGCTTCCTTGCCGGCTTCATCTTCTTTCCCTTTATCAGCTTCTTCCTTAATCTTTTCCAGGTTTACGTCTTCAGCCTGGCTGGCAAGGGCGTCCAGCGGCTCTATTTGATCATGTTCTGAAAGGCTGAGGAAATTCATGAGGCGGCGGCGGCGCTCAACGAACAGCTGCTCGTACGGGAACCACCTGTCGGAGATATATTTCATCAGTATCGGGTAAAGTCCGAAATGCACCTCGTTCCTGATATCGGAAAAGGCAGAGAGGGCCACGCGGATAAATTCCTGACTTTTGTCTTTCGGCTCCGTCGGATCCTCAATGTAAATAACCTTGTACAGCACCTTGAAAGCGCCCTTGATATGAAGATCCATGGTGAGTTTTTCCAGGATGAAAAGCGGCTTGTAAATATAGCGAATAATCTCGACAAAATCAAAAATTGTCGTGTTGCGCGGATGGATTTTAATTTTCCCCAGCTCTTCATCAATACGTTCTATATCCCAATAACGGATAGTATCCAGAATGGAAAAATAGTAGGGCGACGCTTTCTTCAGACGCTCGCTGCGCCTGGCGTTATTACGCGGCAGAAGCGCCCTTGTGGCGTTGACAAGCGTTTCGACTTTTTTAACATAGCCGCCTATACGGCCGTTAACAAAACGGGGATTTATGCTGTCAACAGGATCGCCGAAGAGGCTAAAAATCGAAACAAGCGCCTGAAACGAGCTTTTAATTTCAAATTCCGGCTGGGCCATGTAACGATCCATTTTTACGCGTTCAAAGTATGAGGTCTTGAGCCGGACAGAAGGATCATCGGCGGGATCGCTTCCGTGTTTGGCGATCGCCTCTTTCCTGCCGTAATCATCGTCATCGTCTTCAAGAGCAGCCACAGGGCGGATTGATTTTCTGTTCTTGCGGCCGGGGACGGCCAGCTCGGATTTATCGCGCTTTACATAGCTTGTTTTCTTGACCGGCGGAGTGACAACGCTTCTCTCCGTGCCAACCTCACCGCCAAGTTTTTGAGCTATACGTCTTGCCTCATTTTCATCGACAGGACCCAGTCTCCCGCGAACCTTTTCCAGTTCGCCGGGTTCATAAACCGCGCTTGGTTTTTTTGCCATTTTTACACCCTCAAATAGAGTTTTTCGCCGATGCCCCACTGGTTCCGCATCTGTATTTGCTCTCCTTTGGCGCTGAGCAACATACCATTATAATATCCCATTGGAGCGAAGAATTCTCCGTTTGTTACAAGAATTTTAACTCCAAAACGGTTAATTACCTTTGGGGTAAACACAAGGTCTACCATGCCGTCCACATCCTGTATTACCCATTCCGATTCAGCTTCATTTGACATTGTGATCCGCACAGGAGGCAGCGGCGTTAAACGCCCGTTCACCCACAGGGCGTTCTCATTGTTCTTTCTGATCTCTTTCGCCTGATTCTCCGCGATATGGAATCCAAAACGCCTGTTCTCGGAATCAATGCCCATGCTGCAGCAATACACTCCCTTTAATCGATACGGAAAAAAACCTTTTGAATCACGGAAGAGCCCGGTACAGCGGCCGGGATCCAGGCTGTAATGCTGCTCGCCCAACACTATATCACCGCGCACCGCGGTCATGGCCTTATACGCGTACATATTTCGCCGCTCGTTGAAGTTCAATGAAACCGCCAGCGGTGTAACGTCTTTGGCGTTCATGTCATAGGCCAGGTGCGCCGTAAAGGCGGGCTGCTGTTTTGTCGCGGCGATGTCTATATCAACTTTTACTGTTCCCGCTATGAGCCATGTATGTATACGGAAGAAAAACCCCGGCGACTTACATTCAACGGAAGCGTTGTCCAGCTTGTTCGGCAGATGCCAGCTCTTGCCAGGCATAAGTTTTCTGAAAGTATAATTTTCTTTGGTTTCCTTGTTGTATAAAAAGACCTGGACAATCTGGTACAACTTAAAATTGGCTAAATAGGCTTCCATAAAAAAACGCTCGTCCTGCATGCTGAAGCTTTCCCATTCCTTGATCCTCCAGTCCCTCAGCCAGCGGGGGAGCGGCCAGGCGTAGGGTCTGTGTATATCAAGAAGGTTTACCTGGGAAAAAGCTTTGCTCCAGGTGCCCGCGAGGGGCTTCCCGTCCTCGATTGGAGAACTCCTAGGAGCCTGGATTTCACGTGTGTACATTTTTATATAGTCCTACTTTAATTTTCGGCAAATTTGTCTTTGATCTAAACGTATGCGGGCGTTTACATTCTGAATTCAGAGCCTAAATACACCTGGCGGACCATTTCATTGGCCAGAATCACGTCACGATCGCCCCGCGCCACGATAGAACCCTCGGCAATAATAAAAGCCTCCGTGGTAATCTCCAGTGTATCGCGGACATTGTGGTCTGTTATAAGGATTCCTATGCCTTTTTCGGCAAGGCGGCGGATAATTTGCTTGATTTCGTAGACCGCGATGGGGTCTATGCCCGCGAAAGGCTCGTCCAGCAGGAGAAATTTGGGCTCTGTCGCAAGGGCGCGGGCAATTTCTGTGCGCCGCCGCTCACCGCCCGAGAGGGTAAACCCAAACTGATGGCGTATCCTGCCTATCCCGAATTCTTCCAGCAGGGCCTCAAGCCGTAGTTTTTTGGCCTCTTTATCAATGTCCTTGCGGCTTTCAAGTATGGCCCAGATGTTCTGCTCCACAGTCAGCTTGCGGAAAATAGAGGCTTCCTGCGGCAGATACGCTATGCCCTGCCGCGCCCTGCGGTACATGGGTTTCATGGTAATGTCTACATCATCCATGTGGACAAAGCCGCCGCTCGGTTTGTAAAATCCGACAATCATGTAAAAAATAGTTGTTTTCCCGGCTCCGTTCGGACCCAGGAGGCCGGCGACTTCGCCGTTGACCATTGTAAAATTTACCCCGCGAACCACTTCTTTTTTTCCGAAGCGCTTGCGTATGTCTGTAACGCCGAGGGTATGTTTATCAACCATTAGTTTTTTATCGTCCCTGAAACAGCGCCTTCCATGGTTACGTCATCCGTATCAAGATCGACGCGTATGCGGTCCGCCCTGAATTCATCATCTTTTTTAAAAACCACCGGGAAGCCGGTAAGGTCCAGAAGTTTATCTTTGCGCCGGTAAACGGCGTATTCGGAACGGCAGACCATGTCATCCTTGAACAGGCGGACAGATATCTGCATAACAGTCACCTCGGCCTTGTCATCGTACTCAATATAATTGCCTTTCGCCACCAGGTTGTTTTTTCTGTCTTCAAGAGTTGAGTTGCCCTCCAGACGGGCGATCTTTAGTTTGCGGTCATAGCGGAGCCGGTCTGTAAAAAAGAGGATGTTTTTTTCTTCCTCCATGCCCCATACCCCGCCGGTGCAGTCGATGAACTGGTTGTTGTCGCCCTGTATTTCAATGCGGCTGGCTTTCAGCAGAAGGTTGTCTGAACGGACTTCGGCGTTGCCTGTAAGAATGGTAGTTTCCTTGCCCACGGCTTTTGTGCCGGACATTCTGTCCGCCCTGAAGCTGAATGAATCAGCCGTGGCGAAATTCGCGGCAATAAAAAAACAAAAAAGAGCAATTATTCGAATTTTATCTTTTGCAGACGGCATATCAGCCGTCTGCTTTAAAAATTTTTTCGCTACGACCCTAGGGCAAAGGCGCGGAGGGAAGAAAAGAGGAGAATGAAGTGTTGTTAGCCGGATTTTCATTGACAAGATAATCTTTATAATAAAACGATTATTCAACATAAAACAACCCTCTTTGCGTCATTCGAGACAATCTTCGCCCAAAAACATCACGCTATACTTACAAAAAACAACTCTGCGGCCTCCGCGCCTCTGCGAGAGGTCTTCTTCATTCTTTTTCTTCTTCTTTCTCGGCGACGGTTTCCTCTGCGTCAACGGCCTCAACGGCGTCATCGTCATCGTCGTCGTTAATATATGTCCCGCTTACTGTGTCGGTGAATGACCAGCTGCGAGTACGGGCGTTAGCCTGAAAACCAACGCCTGAAAATGCCGTGCCGTTTTCCTGGTAAACATGCACTTCTTCCTCACTGCCGCCCGTGAGGGTGCGGGCCTTGTCTTTCCATTCAAGCCAGGTGGTCTCGATTGCGATATCCTCGGACTCAACATCGATCCGCACCCCGTCATCCATGCGGATATTGCCGGAATCTATCTCGAATGAAGCGCTGCCGGCCCTGCCGTACGCGTTGACATCCTCGCCGTGATTGCCAAACTGCTCAAAAGAGAAATTATGCAATTCCATGATTCCGCGTTCCTCGTAGCGCTCGACCCGTTCAGCCTGCAAACGCGCCTGGGGCTCCAGGGATCGCATCCGCACATATTCAACATTATCCATTGTTATATCAGGCAGATTCTTGTCGCTGCCGCTTGTGTTGCCATAGTCAAAAGAACAAGACATTACGAGAGAAGAGAGTAATATTATGGGGCTAAGCCCTTTTAAAACGCGAAATTTGTCCATCTAATTAAAATATGCTGTATTTTTGGGGAATTTGCAAGCACGCATCTAGTGCACGGCGTTAAGCCGTGTTTCCAGACATATGCGGCAGTGCGGGAGCCCAAATAAAAGCCCCAGTTCGCCAAAATAGGCGCGAATGCTTTAGCATGAGCAGTGGGCGTAGGGAAAAATGCGTTGATTTATCAACATCTTCAAAATATTGTACAAATATGATAAAATAGCTGGTATAGGCAAGAAAACAATAGTGTGGAAACCAATTTTGCTCGTTTTTCTTATCTCAATTCAGAATATCCACGCTCTGGATATAGTTATTACGGAAAAAGAAGCTGCGGCATGGCTGACTGGTGAATATAACCGGGCCTATTACCTTTACGGAGATATATCAGCCATTGGCGCTGTCGAACTGAACAACAGGCTGGCGCTTAAATCAGGGCTTTCCGTCGGTATAGCCCAAGATATTACCGACATTAAGGCTTTTTCAGGCGCCAGATTCGGCCTTTTTGGAAAATGGCATAATGGGCTCCTGAACCCCCTGGGACTGGGCTTTTCATGGATTTATAACGGCCTGCCCCAGTACAGCGCCCACAGCCATACGCTGCTGCCGGCTCTTTCCTGGAACGCGAAGTATTGGGGCATAACAATAGGCCCCAGTTTCAGGCTAACTTCATTTTTCAATGATCCCGCCATAGTTGAGCCGACCCTGTCTATCAGTATATACGGTAATTTTATCAACAGCGAAAAACTCAAGATAGGGGCCGTCCTCGCCAATTTCAGCGATTTCCAGACCCACAACTTCGGGCATTATTTGTTATGCGTTAAATCGGCGCTGCGAATAAACAGCAGCTGGTCCGTGCTAAACGAAGTGGAAGCGAAACAAAGCGGCGGCGACGGGCTTACAGCCGCTTTTTACGGGATTACCCTGCGGGGAGGCGCGAGATTCACATGGTAAAAGCAATATTCAAAACAGCTTTGCCAATCCTCCTTTGCTGCGCGGCCCTGGGCTGCAAAGCGGATCTGGGCGGCCTTTTCGTGTCTACCGATCTTGATGTTCGTTTAAAAGATAAAAACAATTTTAAATACTTAAAAAACGACGAGCTCTCCAATGTGATCCTTGGGGATGAATACTCTTTTATTGTGATAACAGACACCCATATAGAAGACGGGAATGCCCACGGGCTGGAAAAAATAAAAGATGTTATAGAAAACAACAATAATATAAAATTTGTCGTACTTTGCGGCGACATTACCCATTACGGAGGGGAAAGGGATATAAAATATTTTATTGAGATTGCCCGTTCCCTGCCTGTCCCGGCGTACCCGGCGATTGGAAACCACGATATATATTTTGACAACTGGAAAGTATGGAAGAAGCATATCGGCTCAACACGTTACCGGGTAAGCGCGGACAGCGCCGATCTTTTTATATTGGACAGCGCCAACGGTTTCTTCGGCAAAGAACAAATAGACTGGCTTGAGAAAGAATTCAAAAAAACGCGTGGAAGGGTCTTTTTATTTTCCCATCATAATTTCTTTATAGGCTTTGACAAATACCCCAATATCCAGCAATTTTCCGACACAAGGGAAAGGGCGCGCGTCGTCTCTTTGTTAAAAGGAAAATGCGACATAATGTTTTCAGGCCATTCCCATGAGCGCCTGGTTAACGAAACCGGCGGCACTCTGTATGTCAACATAGAAGATTATATCGAAAATAAAACTTATTGTCTGGTAACCGTAACCAAAACGGGGGTAAGTTACGAATTTAAAAAGCTGTAAAGGGGTTCGGGGGTCAGGGTTCGGGGTTCGGGGTCTTGGTATGTAAGCTCATCGTGTTATTAACAAGCATAGACTACTAACAACGATCCCTGATCCCTGGTCCCCGATCCCTGATCCCTCTCTTCTACTGGTACATGATAATGTAGGGACGCGGTTTAAGGGCGTATACGTCACTGGGGCTCATAAGCGGGCTGTCGTAACCGGCGCCTGGAATCCCAAAATTGTAGAACAGCTTAAACGCCTTAATCGGCATATTGGTAGCCTCGGCGTTATACGCGTAAGAGCCCCGCTTGAGGTGCGGCGAGCCGAAACCGTCGGCGCAGTGGACAAGCCTCACGCGCTGGAAATCGCTTTTCACCCTCTCCCTGTTGCTGATCATGCGCCAGTTAAACTGATGGATAACCAAAAACCGCTCGCCGGGAATGTCATTGGCGATTATGTAATCTTCCATTTCCTGCTGGGCCCGGTTAATCTCGTCGGCGCTGACAGTCCCAATTTCCCTCATCGGCTTTGTCGTGCGCCATTCCGGGTCAAGGGCAAGGTGGACGTTGGGGTATTTAAGCCAGGGCAGCATGCGCTTGAGTGAAGCGACAGGATCGTAGCGGCCGATCTGGTGGTCGATAAAAACAAGCATATCATGATCCCGAGCGTATTCGATCCAGCGGGTAAGAAGCTCCGCGTTGATAATGCCAATCTCGCCCTCAGGCCATACGGTTCCGTAAATTATATAAAACGCCTTAATTACATTGCGGCCGCCGTTAGCGGCTTTGTATTCACCGGCTAGAACCGTGAGTTTTTTATCGAGTTCTTCTATGGGGAAACGGCCGAGAATGCCCATTATTGTAGATCGTGGATGCCCGTAGAACGCGAGTATGTCATTATTCCAAAGTATGGAAGTATAATCGGTTGTAATGCGGTTTACGGCTTCCTGCTCGGCCTGCGTGCTCGCCCAGTACGGCCTTGAATCCTCGGCCTTCCTGACCGTGTCAATCACTTCCGTAAAGTAAAGCCTGGGGAAATACCCGCCCTTGCCTTTCCAGATAGAAACGTAGCTGCCCCCGGTCTCCAGAGAAACAAGAGGCGTGGCATACCCGATCAAACTTGTAAAGAAAAAGACAATAACCGCTTGAAAAAGCGCGAATTGAGAACGCATAAGTTCTTTATTATCGGCAAAAACAGGGGAAAAGATAACAGGGTATAAGGGTATGGGGTATGGGGTTAGGCCCTTCTGACCGTAAATTCCTGCTTAACCGGCACTGGGCTGTCAGAATCAACGGCGGCCCGGGAAAGCATGTCTTTCTGGACGCGGAACGGTTTTTCACCCTGTGAGGGGCTTAGCTGTTTCCATGTCCCGGCGGAATCAAGGACCCTCGCCTGGCAATTATCCTGAAAATAGGCGTTTAACACATCAAGAAGCTCGGCCCGTTTTTTTTCATCCTCGACAGGGAACATAATCTCAACACGGCGCTCAAGGTTGCGGTTCATAAGGTCGGCGCTGGAAAGGTACAGTTCCTCCGCCCCGCCGTTGGCAAAGTAGTAGATTCTTGAGTGTTCAAGGTAATAGTCGATAACGCTTATAACCTTGATGTTCTCCGAAAGCCCGGAAACGCCGGGAACCAGGGCGCATATCCCCCGAACGCATATCAGGATTTTCACTCCGGCGCGGGAAGCCCGGTACAGGGCGTTAATCATATCGTTATCTGTAATGGAATTGCATTTTATCATTATTTTGCCTGAATACTGGTGATTGGAACGGGTCGCCTCGCGCTCCACCAGTTCCACAAGTTTCGGCTTCAGGCTGTAGGGGGCGATTACCAGACGCCGCATAACCTGCCTGAGCGAATAGCCTGTGATCATGTTAAACAAAAGCCCTGCGTCGTAGGCTATTTCCTCACGGCAGGTAAAAAGGCAGATGTCTTCGTACAGTTTAGCGGTCTTGTCATTGTAATTGCCCGTGGAAAGATGCACATAACGCCTGACCCGCTCGTGTTCACGCCTGAGCACCATGGTCACCTTGGCGTGCACTTTAAGCTGTGAAAGCCCGTACACTACTATTACACCGGCCTTCTCAAGGCGGTTTGCCCATGATATGTTACGCTCCTCGTCAAAGCGCGCCTTGAGCTCCACCAGCGCGGTCACGTGCTTGCCGTTAAGGGCCGCCTGTTCAAGAGCCCGCACAATGGGCGAAACCGGCTGTGAAGCCTCAGTGCCCCCGCCTGTGCGGTAAAGCGCCGTCTTTATGGAAATAACCTGCGGATCCGTGGCCGCCTCCTGGAAGAAACGGATCACCGGGTTAAATGACTGGTATGGGAAATGGAGAATTACATCTCCCTGGCTAAGGCTGTCCCAGATTGAAACCTCGTCGTAAAAGCCGGGAGCCGGATGGATTTTCCAGGCTTTTTCCTGCAGCTCCTCCAAACCCGCTACGCCGGCCAATTCGGACAAAGCGCCCGGATTGAAGGGGCCCTCAAGCTCGTACAGATCGCCGCTTTCCAGGAAAAACCTTTTCGCCAGCTCGTCCTTCAGCCTGCCGCTGCCCGGCGAATAGATCATGTTGACCGGCGCGGATTTTTCCCTGCCTTCAATCACCTCCGCCATCGCCTCGATAAAATCCTCGTCCCTGCGCTCGTCAACGGAAAAATCAGCGTCACGGTTTACCTTGAACAACATTCTTTCCAGGACATTGTAGCCGGGGAACAGATAGCCGCCCCATGTGAGCATAATGTCGTCCAGGAGCGCCCATCGGAGTTTGTTCCCCTCTGCCGGCAGCCACACGATCCTGCTGAGCGAAGGGGGAATCTGCACCATGACAACCCTTTCGGTCTCCTCGCTCGATATGTCTTCAGGGGCCAAAAGAAAAGCGGCGTTAATGCAGCGGCTCTCAAAGAAAGGCAGCGGCTTGTCTTCTTCTATGCGCAGCGGGGTGAGAACCGGGAATATCTCCCTTATAAAGAAAGATTCCAGATAGTCCATTTGCGGAACCGTGTAGGAGTCGGGGCTGACAAGCTCAAGCCCGTTTTTTGCTAGCCCTGGAAAAATTTCACCCATCAGGCAATTATACAGGCGGCTGTAAATACTGTGCGCTTTCTGGGAAATCACCTTTAACTGTTCCGCCGGGCTGGGCCCTGAATCTTCCGCCGAGGCTAAAAGGAACAGGGGCGCAAGCCCGGTCTGTTTCGCCCTCTTAATCGCCGCGACCCTCACCATAAAAAATTCATCAAAATTGGATGAAACAATGGACAGGAAACGGAAACGCTCAAACAGGGGCAGGTCCTTACGCAGCCCTTCCTCCAGAACCCGCCCGTTAAAATCAACCCAGGAAATGTCCCTGTTGAAATATACCGGAGCGAAATCGGTAGTTACCTGTTTGTTTTCCATTGTAATTTAAGTATAGTACAAAACAGGTTTAGGGGCTAGGGTATGGGGTATAGGGTATAGAGACTGGGGACTGGGATTTTTTGTTTTTTATTTGTATAATGAGGAGTAAAGTAAAATTTATACGAAAAAGGTGGTTTTAAAATTGAAAAATATTGTAATTATTACCGGCAGTCCCAGGAAAAACGGAAATAGCGATTTATTGGCAAAGGCGTTTATGGAAGGCGCTAAGGAAGCGGGACATAATGTGTTTCTATTTGAGACAGAGAACAAGAAATTAACGTCTTGTATCGCTTGTGATACCTGTTTTACTAAAGGCAAAGCTTGCTCAATATCCGATGATTTTAATGAATTTGCCCCAACATTGGAAAATTCTGACGCAATAGTATTTTGTACGCCTCTTTATTGGTTTACTTTTCCTTCAAAGATAAAAATAGTAATTGATAAGCTGTATTCATTTGCCAAGGCCGGGAAAAATTTAAAAACAAAAGAAGCCGTATTATTGTGTGTAGGCGGAACGGATGATATTAAGGATTTTGACGGCATAGTAAAAACATTTGAATTAATAACTGAATACAAAAAATGGAAAAACGCCGGAATATTACTGGTTCCAAATGTAAACGATATTGGCGCGATAAAGAAAACAGACGCTTTAAACAAAGCGAAAGAAATGGGAAAGAATCTTTAGGGAATAATTAAAGCATTGTCTCCTAATCTTTTATATGTTGACTAAATAATTAATAAATTATAAAAATAAGTAAATCTTTTACGGTAATTTTTATGAGATATTTATCTTTTATTTTAATACCACTTTTATTTTTTTCATGTAAAGCTGTTGACAAGAGGAATGACGTTCATTCGGCTTTATCCCTGAAATATCCTGTGGTATTGGTTCATGGTATTCTGGCGCATGACAGGGGGGGAATGATCAATTTCTGGGGCAGAATACCCCAAACATTACGGGAAAAAAACATACAGGTTTTCTTCGGAAATACGGACGCCTGGGGCAGCTATGAGACAAACGCTGAATTATTGAAAGCTACCATTGATAAGGTATTAATTGAGACAAACAGCGAAAAAGTAAATATAATCGCCCATTCCAAGGGTGGTATAGATTCACGTTATTTAATCTGGAAGTACAATTACGGGGATAAAGTGGCTAGTTTAACCACAATATCGACGCCTCATCACGGGGCTGAAATAGCGGACTTAATATATAGTCAAAAAATTGTTCATTCACGAATCGCCAAAAACGCCCTTATAACCTTTGGGAAATTCTATGGGGATATAAAACCTGACTTGTTTAATATGAATTATCAGCTCACAACTCAAAATATGAGGGAATTTAATAAGATTATAACTATGGATGAGAATGTATATTATCAAAGCGTTTATACCTTGATGAGAAGCTCTTTTGATGATTTAATGTTTTTCTACAGCCATTGGTATATAAAATTATTCTATGGAAACAATGACGGAATTGTAAGCGAGCGTTCCGCCAGATGGAGTAATAATATAATAAAAATTGAAGGCGGAATATCTCACGCTGAAATACTTGACTATAAAATGAAGAAAATATACGGCGTAGACATACCGGATATTTATATAAAAATTGTTGATGGATTAAGTGAAAAAGGGTTTTAAACAGGAGAGCATTATGGAAATTAAAAAAGCCGTATATGAGGATTTATCTGAAATATTGGATTTACAAAAGTTGGCGTATCAAAGCGAAGCGAAATTGATAAACGATTATTCCATTCAACCTCTTACTCAAACATTAACCGAGATACAGAATGAATTTAATAAAAACAATACGGTGGTTGTCTTAAAATTGATTAATAATGAGAATAAGCGTATTATTGGTTCCGTCCGCGCGTATGAAGAAAAAACAAGAGTTTATATAGGAAAACTTATTGTTCATCCGGATTTCCAAAATAAAGGGCTTGGAACCAGACTGTTAAATGAAATAGAAACTTATTTCCCAAACAAAATATTTGAGTTATTTACAAGCAGCAAAAGTGAGAAAAACTTAAATATATATAAAAAGAACGGTTATAAGGAATTTAAGAGGAAAAAAGGAGGGGATAATTATGAGCTCATTTTCCTGGAAAAATAAGACCTTACCTTTTTGTCAAATTCTTTACCCAGCGCTCTTTCTTTAAGAAATGCCGGGCGATTAACAATTTGGCGAAATCTGAAAGTTTTACAAGAGCGAACATGGGCACCGGCGGCAATGAGGTGAAATACGAAAGCAGTACCGCTCCGGGGACAAACAAAAAAGTGTTAACTGAAAGATCGGTGTACATCCCGGTTGCGGCGTCGCCTCCGGCGCGGGATATGGCGAACTGCAAATTGAGAAAACCCCATAAGGGAAGATAGGCCAGGATCACATAAACAAGGCCGATGCAGTTATACCGCGCCTCGGGACTGAGGTTGGAAAAAACAAGCGGGACAAGCAGGGCCGAAAAGACAGCCCCGAAAAGCGCGATAATGACGCCGGCGGCTATAGCGCCTGATTTTAACCAGGCGGCGCGGCTGCGGGCTTCCTCAAGTTTGCCGGCGCCGAGCGCCCCTCCTACAAGAACACCTGAAGCGGTCCATATTCCGCCGAAAAGCATAAAGAAAATATTCGCGATTGTAAAACCGGCCGCCATACCGGCGACAACTTCCGCACCTCCGCGCCTGTTATACATGGCGGTCATTATTGTTTCCGAGCTGATCCATGACAATTCGGAGATAAATATCATTCCTGATTTATATAAAACCTCGACAAAAAATTTCCAGTGTATATTAAAAAACTTCACGATTCCAACATAGAACGGAGGCTTGACCTTAGTCGTATAAATAAGAAAAACAGCGAACTCAAAAACACGCGCTATGACTGTCGCGTAAGCCGCCCCTTTGACTTCCAGGCGCGGGGCTCCGAGATTGCCGTATATCAGTATCCAGTTGCCCGCGGTGTTTACAAGAGTCGCCGCGGCGGAAATAAACAGGGGCGCTTTCGGGCGGGCAATCTCGCGAAAGCTGGTTCCAATGGAAAACGAAATCGCCATAGGGACAAGCGCCCATGAGATCAGCTTTATGTATTCGCTTCCCTTGCTGATAATTTCATTTCGCTGGGCATTGCCCAAAACCATCATTCCTATCATTCTGTGGGGTATGGTCCAGCAGAGGGTGAAATACAGTGCGGCTGCGGCAATGGCAAAAATTATTTTAAACCGAAAAGCCTGCCGCATCCCTTCCGCGTCATTCGCTCCCTTGAACTGGGCTACATAAATGCCCCCAGCCTGGCAGATGGTATTAACGATAACCAGAAAAATAAAGTTAAGCTGGTTTGTTACATTAACCGAAGCCATGCTTATGTCGCCGAGGCCCGCGACCATAAAGTTGTCGATAAGGGAGACCATGCTCATAATAAACTGCTGGAGCATGACAGGAAGGGCAATCGCCATCGCCTCCCTGTAAAAATTCATGGGGCCGAATTTTAATGGTAAATTACGCATCACAGGAACTCAATAAAACTTAATTCCCCCGGAGACGCCTCCGCCGAAAAGATAGGGGTAGCCTCCGCGGATGGCCGGTTCTATGTACCAGCGTGTTCCAAGCGGGAAACGCCAGCCGGCGGCCAGACCAATAGTGGGCGCAATATGATCTGTAAAGTCTGGTTTTTCATACGCGAACAGAACAATGCCGCCTTCCGCCTGCGCGAAAAGGCCCGAATTGGTTTTTGTGCGCAGCAGGCCGTGTAAAAAGTACATGCGAAAGTGGGCAAGCGCTTCCATAAAAATAAATTTTTCAGGGTCCTGCGCGTAAAGCAGTGTTATGCCGGCTCCCATGTTGTTAAAACTTCCGCCAAAAACGATACCGCCTCCGAAAGCGGCGCTGTAACGGGTGTACCCCAGGCCTTCAGCGAAAAGCCCGGCAAATAAATCACGGCGCCGCTCCCGGGCGGAACCATCGGCCTCTGCGGCATTTGCCGTCGCATTTGCCGGCGCCTTTGCCTCGGTCTTTGCCGGCGCGTTTGCCGGCGCTTTTGCCTCGGCATTTGCCTTCGCGGGCGCGTCTTCCATTACCAGCCGCGACTCTGAATTCTTTGTTTTGCCGGCGACAACTTTAAAGTTTTTCCACTTGGTCCCTTCACCGGGAACGTCGCGGAAATCATAAGCTATCACGCGCAAGCGGTAATTTCCCGGCGGCAGAGAAACCAAAAGAAAAGGGTCTTCCGTGAATTCCCGCAATACGCCGGTATATTTTATTATCCCCTGTTTTTCTATCAATACCTCATAGCGCAGCGCGTATTCATCCTTTGTCCACGCGATGCGGTGTTTTAAACGGCTGTCGGCTTCCTGGCCGAACAAGACACCGGCGAGGCAGATAAATAAAAACACAGAAAGCGACACGCGGAAATTAACGCTCATTGACAACCTCTATATCTTTTATCTCCGGTTTGCCGGGAAGCGGAATATCAATGACAAATGTATTTTCTTTAATTTTTCCGCGCCGGTCGAATCCGCCGCTTTGGTTCATGCTGACCGCTTCCACCTGCCAGACAAAATTTCCCCTGTCTATAAGGGCAAGGTTATCCAGCGTCCATTCCGTTTTTTGCAGGGGCTTTGTCTGGATTATCTGCTTCCGCGCTCCGCCATCCTGTTGATACAAAGTAAATATATACGCGTTTGCCCCCGCCACGCGCGCCCATGAGAAATCTATCCGGCGCGTCGCCCGCAATTCCTGAAACTTTATCCGCTTCCCGGATTCAGGCATAAGATTCCTGGCTTCCGGTAAAAGCCCGGACGGTAAAGCAGCCTGTCTTGCGGAGGAGGCTTCCGGCTTTGAAGCGGTTTCCTGTTTTACTTCCGGTTTGGGCGCGGGCAGTATCAGCGATACCAAAGCGTCAAGCCGCGTCTCTCTTGAATCAATGGAGGCTGACTTTTCTACACTGAAAGACGAGGGCTGAGAGAAATCGGCGGTTCCCTCGAAAAGGGAGGAAAAAACCGGCTTTACCCGCCAATACCATGTTCCTGCCTGCATACTTCGTCCTACAAAAGAAGAAACGGCGGTCTGCCTTGTTATTACCGGGTTCACAAAATCAGGCGTAAAACCAGCCTCAAGAATATAACCGGAGGCGTTTTCTACCGGCCGCCATTCAAAACGGACGGAGGGCGGATTTTCCCGGTAACGGAAAAGGCTTTCGTTAATCGGACTAACAAGCGCGACCACATCCGAATCTACGGCGGTTAAAACCCCGGAGCCAAGAACTTTATTCTGATACAAGAGCCGCCAGTACCAGGTGCCGGCATCAAGTGCGGCGTTAGCTGAACCAACGCCCTCAATTGTCTGCCTGACGTTTTTAAATTTACGGTCCGCCGATATTTCCAGGCGCAGCGGCTGTTCAGGATCAATGTTTACCGTGTTCCACGCGAAGGGGATGTTAAGCGCTTGTCCGGCGCTGCTTTTTACAAAACGGGCTTTTGGGCGCGGCAGCGTAACCACCGCGGCGGGCGATGGCTGTTCAACGCCATCGGCGTCAAGGGTCAATATCCCGCCCCTGGTAAAAAGACGGCTCAGCCCGTTTTTAATTTTAATTCTCAACTCCCCATAATTTACATGTACCGCTATGCCGTTATCTCCGGCAGACGCGCTCAACGTTGATCCGGCCTGCGGTTCAACAAGGCTGCCCCTGATGTTAAGCGCAACGCCTTTAACGGCGGCGCCGCTTTTATTGGTGTCGCCGGCGTTTTCAGCAGCGGCTGTTATACTCAAACTTCCGGAACCAAGGTCAATAATAACACGGCCGTCGCCGTCTTCGGAAGCGCGTATGCGTATCAGGGTATTTTCGTCTAAATCAATAACGTCGCTGTTTACATACAGGGTCGCGGCTGAATATTCCGCCACGCGGATAAGGTCGCCGATGTACACAGGCGATTCAATGGTCAGGCGGCTCCACAGTACGCGATCCGAAAAGCGGCGCTGTACGTTGTTGTACTTGACGGAGACAGTACCCACTGGTTTATTGTTTATAGACGCGATTGACTGAAACAGATCGAGCCTGAACAGATTCAGGGTGAACGCCGCGCCGGCAACGCAAAAAAGGACTACGCACGCGTCGATTACCCGCGACCGGGAATTATGTCCGGGGATCTTTTCCGTTGAGGTCATTCCGAGCCGCCGATTTTATATTTCTTTTCTTCCGCATTAAGATTAACCTTTGAAAGATCCGGCGCCTGAATACCCAGCAAGTTCCTGACTTCAGCGAGAGTGCGGGGTCCTGTTTCCGCGCCGCTGGTATTTACAACGGCGAATATCCTCACGGGCTTTTCCTTGCCTTTAACAGTTACCGGAGGCATTTCTTCGGTAATCAGTTTATTTCCGACAAGATGCCATGTATCCTCGGTAATAAGAATATCAGTGCCAAGCGGCTTGTTAAGCGCTTCGACGCGGGAAGCGAGGTTTACCGGATCGCCTATTACCGTGTACTCCATTCGCAGATCGCTTCCGATCTGGCCGGCTGTTACAATTCCCGTATTGATGCCGCAGCCAATCCTAATGGGCGGGTTGCCGGGCTCGCTGGTTTTTCCGCGCTCCTCGTTTAATTTCATCAGCACAAGGCGCATCATAAGGGCCGCGTTGACGCAGTTAAAAGCGTCTTTTTCCGGGCTGCCCGCGGAATAGGCCGCGCCCCAATGCGCCATTACCGCGTCGCCTATGAACTTGTCCACCGCGCCGCCTGTTTTTTCAACGCACTCGACCATGCCTGTAAGGTAGTTGTTCAGCCAGAAGACTATTTTGTCAGACGCTCCGTCCCCGAATGTTTTTGTAAAATTTTCCGACAGCGCGGTAAAGCCGCGTATGTCAGAGAAAAAGATCGTGGCGTGTTTCGGAAGGCCGCCGGGTTTTATCTCGCCGCGCATCGCCCTTACGGCTATTTCGCGGTTGGTGAATCTGCCGAATATACGCAGGGCGCTGGACATCTTCTGGAAGCTCGACCCCAGCAATCCGATTTCATCGCGCCCCCTGGATTGGATATGCAATTCGAACTGCCCGCCCTCAATACTTTTCGCCGCGGACGCCAGCTCTTTAAGCGGTATTGAAATTGTTTTTGAGAAAAACCATATAAACATTACAGAGATAAACAAAACCGCGATGGTAAGGTAGATGTTGCGGCGGGTAGTGGCGGTGATTCCCTCAAACACTTTGTTGTATTCTATGCTTGTGATTACAATACAGCCGCCAAAACTAAGCTTTGTAAACGCCGTGTAATATAAAGTAAGCCCCTGCGGCTCAGGCATCAGTTCCGCCTGCGCCTTTGTCGGAGCCGGTTTCAACGACGCGAAATTAAAATCGGCGTTTATCAGTTCCTGCTTGTTGCGATCCTGGGATTCCTGTATTCCGCGTATAAAATCCAAACCGGCGGCGTTCGCGCCCTCACGAAGCAGATCAAAATCGGAATGAATTAAAATATCGCATTTGTCATTTATCAGAAAGGACTGGTTTGTGCCGAAACCAAAACTGTCAACCAGTTTTTCAGAGGCGAACAAAACTCCCCCCGCCCCGCTTTGCCCGCCCTGATCCTTATATGGAAAGAACAATGCAAGAACCGGCCTTGTAAAAACCGGAGCGGCGTTTAACAGCACCGTCTCGCCTCCGGCGGCGCGCAAAAGGGAAATTTCGTTATCCTTAAAATAAGTTTGCGCGAGTGAGGGGTCTATTTCACGGGAAAGGAAATATTCCCTGTTAACCAAAACTTCCCGCGCGCCATGATCATTGCCATTGATCATATAGGCAAACGCTGCGGCGCGGGGGTTTTGAAGAAAGAAAAAATTCGCCGCTTCTTGCGCCTTCGCGGCCGCTGAGCCTGTCGAAGCGGTCGAAGCGCTTTGCGCGCCCAGAGTGTTTATCATATACACGAGCTGGCCGGAAGCGGCGCGCATATTTGCCAGCGCGTCTTCGGTTTCTTCGGCGGCCCTCCGGTTAGCTTCAAAGTTGTTGTCTTCAGCGGCGATTCTTAAATCCTCGCGCACCATCCAGGATACCAGAGCTGTAATTGAGCCCAAAGAAACAATAACGATGATTGAGATAATCGTGATCAGCTTGGTTCCGATTGAGAACTTCACTTTGTCTTGCCGGTCTTTATCCATAACTTACCCTTCAATATATTAATATTCATAAGAAAGCCAAAGCCCATTATCATTAGGATACACTTCCCCGCCTCCATCCGCCGTGAAATAATTACATAGTTCCATGAAATATTCCCATAAACTATCATCTCCAGCGTCATCCATCCACACTACTAAACCGCCATCTTGATTTGCTGTTTTTACATGGATTTTCATTCCCTCTTTGGGAGTGTTCTCCTCGTCTTCACCAAGCGTGATATATCTTTCCCAATCAAGAAACACATTATTTTGACCGCTGTCGCCAGTATTCCCGAATACTTTTGCTGTCCCGCCAACTGTGAATATGCTGCCAGGGATATCACTATCTTCTCTGCCGGCGACATACACACCGCCGCCGTTGCCAGTTGCCGTATTACCGCTTATTGTGCCGCCATTCATGGTTAAATTGCCGTCATTATAAACCCCGCCGCCGTTGCCATATGCCATATTGCCGCTTATAATGCCGCTTTCCATGATGAAAATACCGCCATTATCCACTCCGCCGCCGTTGCCAGTTGCAATATTGCCGCTTATTGTGCCGTCTTTCATGGTGAATTCGCCAGCGTCATAGTTATCCACCCCGCCGCCGAATTGCGCGTTATTGCCGCTTATTGTGCCGCTTTCCATGGTGAAAGTACCATCATTAGCCACACCGCCGCCGTTGGCATTTGCCGTATTGCCGCTTATTGTGCCGCTTTCCATGGTGAATTCGCCATCATGCTCGACATACACACCGCCGCCGGATTGCGCCGTGTTCTCGCTTATTTCGCCGCCATTCATGGTGAAAGTACCATCATAGACATACACAGCGCCGCCTAAACCTGCATTATTGCCGCTTATCTTGCCGCCATTCATGGTGAAAATGCCGTCATTAGCGACATACACACCACCGCCGTTTAATTTGTTAATATTATTTCCTGTAATTACTACCCCATCATTTATAACCAGTTCTCCGCCGTCTACACAAACCAAAGAGGCATTGTTGCCTTCCTTTCCTTTCAGAGTAACCTCACTCAGTTCCAGCGTAACGCCTTTTCCAATCGTAAAAAGCGGTCCGCCGCTGGGGGAGAGTGTAACGAGCTTTTCTACATTACCGGAAATCTGTATAATAATATTACTTTTTTCTGGGAAGTAAAATTCGAATGTATCTAGTGTTTCATCATCTTCTAAAATAATCTCATAGGTGGTATCGCTTTCCGCGTTTTCCATGATCCATTTCAATTTATCAATAAGTTTTTCACCATCTTCGTCGGTGACATCAGTTACGTTTGCTTTTCTCCATTCAGCGTAGAAGGTTGTGCTGTCCGCGGGCGTATATTCTGCGCCGGCGCGGAAATATTCTTTCTTGCCGTCAGCGTTTTTTTTACTCCAGCGCCTAAATGTATAGTCTTCTCTGGTAAATCCTTCACCTTTGGGCAGATTTATGCACTCACCGGCTTTTACTTTAATAGGCTCAATCGTCCCTTTGCCGCCATTGGCGTTAAATGTAATTGTATAAATGACAGCGCCATCATGCGCGACAAGAGGATCCAATAATTTTTGCATTATCTGGTTTTCGCAGGCGTTAAAAACAAAAATCAATGAACATAAAATAATTGAGACGTAAACCTTTTTCATAATCCCCTCTTCTTTCTAATACCCGGCGGCGCCGGCGCCGTCTGCGGCGGCGTTTGCGACCGAAAGCAATTTTACGGCGGAGCTAGTGCCTATGCGGTCGGCTCCGGCCTGGATAAACGCTTCCAAATCTTCGCGGGTTTTTATGCCGC
>Ga0268262_10002195_pt1 | contig 22925 bp, 19 predicted proteins | sample TergutNc150P3_FD_190354 | JGI IMG/M metagenome (GOLD analysis project Ga0268262, IMG submission 190354) | Nasutitermes corniger P3 segment gut microbial community from laboratory colony in Florida, USA - Nc150 P3 (SPAdes) (version 2) | ecosystem: Host-associated > Arthropoda: Insects >...
ATCGCCCAGCAAAAAGATTTTTTGCAATTTCAATTAAAAGAACTCACAATCGCAAATTTAAAATCAAACGAAGAAGAAGAATGTGAAAATATTGTGCAAAGTTCCGCAAGTTCTGAATTCAAAAGAAAAATCTCAATTGAATGTTTGGATTTGCTGATAAGCGAACGCGGCATTTTAGAGCGTTTGGGAGAACTTGTAACCAGGCTGCAAAAATTTGAAAGCAAATGCAGCGATGCCCCCAAAGCAGAGGCGGCAATAACAGCAGAAGAAGCTCTTAGAACTTTGAGTCAAGAACTGAAAAAAGCGAGCAAGCCGGAGCATTACAGTGCAGAGCAAATAGAAAACGCTAATGCAAAAATAGCCCTAATACAAAAACTAAAACGCAAATACCGCACAGACTTGAACGGCTTAATAGATTTGCGGGAAAAGAGAAAACAGGAATTGGAAAGCTTGGAAAACTCGGACTCCGATATTGCCGAATTGCAAAAAAATTCCTCAAAACTCAGGCTTGAATTTGAGAAAAATGCCGCTGAACTCTCAAAAAAGAGGATTTCTGGCGCAAAAAAGCTGGATGCAGAGGTTGAAGATGTTTTGCATACCCTAGCTATGCCAACCGCCATATTCTCCACCCGCTTTACGCAGGTAGAAAATTTGAACGCCTCCGGCGCGGAACAAGGCGAATTTTGGCTTGCCCCAAACAAGGGCGAGGGTTCCAAGCCATTGAAGCAAGCCGCCAGCGGCGGCGAACTATCCCGCATTTTGCTCTCATTCAAATGCGCAATGGCAGAAAGAGACAAAATCCCCCTTTTGGTCTTTGACGAGGTGGACAGCGGAATCAGCGGCGAAACCGCACATAAAGTGGGAGAATGCCTGCGTGAGCTTGGCAAATATCACCAAGTACTGACAATAACGCACTTGCACCAGGTAGCGGCACAGGCAAGCGGTCAATTTTGCGTAAAAAAGATAGAAACAAAGGAACGCACCTACACAACCGTGGAACCTTTGAACGAAAAAGCACGTATTTCCGAGATAGCCAGGATGTTAGGAGACGAAAATTCCCCCGCAGTTTTGGCTCATGCAAGGGAATTGATGAATGATTAATTTAATTTTTGGGGAGTAGCTAGTGGAGAGTGGCTAGTAGCCGTCCTATAAATGCTGTTTTTTGAGGTTTTTCCACTCCCTACTCCCCACTAGCCACTAGCCAAGCAAAAAAAAATCAACATTTATATTTTTTTTTCACATTTCAGGATTTTTTTTGCCAAAAGTTACGTCTAATAAGTATGAATATAAAAGAATCCATTTCGTTTTTCTTTTTTGGCGACTCCTGCCTAGCTTGCGGGAACTCCAAAAAAATAGATCCCTGGCTTTGCCATAACTGCAAGGAAGAGCTAATCGCTTGCGGCGAGCACCCTATATGGCCCGGCAAAGAGGATGCCATAAGCCTTTTCCCCATGAATTCCCTAACCAGAAGCCTAATTTTGGCTATGAAATACAAGGGAATGCAAAAAATAGCCTCATATTTGGTGGCAAACTCCTCCGTTGGTCGCAAAGGAGAAGCCCTCCAAATTTTGGAAAGCTGGGGAAAAAACATGAGCTTTGTCCCTGTGCCTGTGCACAATGCGCGAAAGCGCGAAAGGGGCTACAACCAATGCGAACAGGCTGCCCTTGAACTTTCGCTCCATTGCGGAGGCAAATTGCAGACAAAGGTCCTAAAAAGGCGAGTTTACAAACCTTCGCAAACATTGCTGGGAAGCGGTGCCCGCTCTTTGAACGTTGCGGGTGCATTTGAGGCAAAGAAAGCCCAGAATTTGAAAATTTCGCCGCAAATAGTTGTTGTGGACGATGTTTACACAACGGGGGCAACCACAGCCTCTTGCGCAAGGGCTTTGAAGAGAGCGGGGTTTGAAGGCGTAAAAACCTGCACCCTGCTCTATGAACTGCCAGCAAGCGCAATGGCGGATATGGTTGCGGACAAAAAAGCGGGCTGGAGAACGGAAGAGGATTAACCCTCGCCGTTAAGCCAATCTTTGCTCTCGCGCAAAACCTCTTTTTCCCAAAGCCTAACGCTTTTTATAAAATCTGGATTTTTTGCAAGGTTCTCTATATCCTTGTCGGTTAGAGGCGGCGTTATCCAACTTTTCATTCCAAAGAAAACGTCAAAGCCCAAATTTTCATCAGTTATAGGCACTGTTGAACCCGGAAACCCGAATTGCGACATATCGTGATTAGCAGGCACATCATAAACAGGCTTGCCCTTCTCTTTCACTCGCCACCCTGTCAACTTTCCATTTTTTAAAATTTTATGTATATAAGTGTCAAGGAAAAGCCCCCCTTCCTCAGTAATAGCTATAAAATATGCTTCGGAATCTTTTTTAACCCTTTCCCATTCTTTGGCAATTTCCTTAAAGCTACCAGTCTCTAGATAGAAAGGCTCCCCAAGCTGCGCCATATCATAATTTGCGGGCAAGTCTTTAAGAAATTCATCCTCTCTCCTAAGCCGCCAGCCTGTCAATTTGCCATCCTTCAAAATTTTATAGGCGCAAATAACATCATCATCGTCTATTTCAACATCAACGCAATATATATCGGGATCGTTTTTTATCTCTTCCCAAACCTCAGCGAATTCCTCTGGCTGTGGCACTGCTTTTTTTGTTTGCGGTTTTTTAGGCATAATGTGCTCCTTTGTTGGTGGTTTGGGGTAAGTTAGAAAAAATTACATCACCCCTCCTTCACCACCCACACTTTCCCCGCTTCCACAAAATCAACCTTAACCGCAGACCCCGCAACTATAAAATCGCTCCTGGACTGAGCATCAAACATTTTGTCCCCAAACTTGGCGTGACCGCAAGGGCGCAAATCTGTTAAGGCTACGCCTGTATCGCCTTTTTTTATTTCATCAACAAATTCTTCAACGGGAGAATGGGCTTTGGACAAATCTGTTTTGTTTATTGGAGTTAAAGAATCTGGGAGCATTGGGATTAAATATTTTGAGGCGGCAATGGGCAAAGACAAGGCTAGCACCGCGCACAGCATTATGTACATCAAACCGTATTGCCAATATGAGAGAGAACCCAACTCAGGCGCAAAATCTGGCAAATTTGAGCCATCAAAAGACATAGCTAGAGCCGCCACAAAACACGCTATGCCAAGCGCACCACAAATCATAAGGCCTGGCAAGATAAAAATTTCAAGAAGCATAAATACAACGCCCAGGCAAAGCAGAACTAATGGCAATTTATCGTGCAGGTTGCTCGCATATTGGCCCAAAAATACGATTGCCAAAAGCAAAATGCCTATTACGCCAAAAATGCCAAAGCCCGGTGTTTTAAATTCCATATAGAGCGCACCAAAGCCTAGTATCATTAAAATGCCAGATATTGCGCCTATGAATCTCGTTAGTTTTTCTGCCCAGGATATTTCAATGATTTCGGTTTTTGTTATGCCCACTTCTTTTTTAAAAGCCTCTATGTTTTCTGGGGTTCCTTTTGAAAATTTCAAACGATGTGCCTCTTCATTTGTCATTGTCAAAAGCTCGCCTGCCCTCACCAGAGTTTTTTTGCTCGTCCATTTTTTTTGCTCCTCTTCGGACATATCGCTATATTCGGCAACGTTCATATAAATGGTTGTGTCTTTGTTAGAAAGTTCCATAACGCCAAGGTCTGGGCTAACAAAGGCTTCTGAGAGCAGGCGCGGGTGCCCGTTTCGCTCTGCCAAATTGCGGAATTTTGCCCTTAGCGGGGATTGTATTTTTTCGCCCACAATTTGAGGCTGACCATCGGAGCTTTGCACTATGGGAGCACAATCGCCAATGGTGGTGCTGGGGAGCATATAGAGATTGTCGCTGGAAAGGGCTATTAAGGCTCCTGCACTTATGGCTTTTTTTTGCACCAGAGTGATGGTTGGAATTTTCAAGGCTGTTATTGTATCCACAATGTCAAAGGCGGCATCCAAGCGACCTCCAAAGGTGTTTACTTCAAAAACTATTAAATCTGGCTTTCTTGAAACCGCTTCTGCTATGGCACGGCGAGCATAGTCGTTCATGCCGGGATCCACATCGCCTTCAAGGATTATCCAAGCCGCGGTTTTGCCCACGGTTTCGGGGTTTGCAAAAGCAAATATGGCACTGATTAATATTAGAATAAGAGAACGAAACATACTACAAAATTAGAAATTTTCTAAATTCCCCCTATGCACCAATCCATACCAAAAAAAATCATAGACTTTTGCCTTGAGGCTGGGGCGGATTTTGCCGAGATTTATGAAGAAGAAACGAGAAAATCGCATTTGGCACTCAAAGACAATGCAATGGAGGGTGCTTCTGCTTCTATAATTTATGGAATTGGGATTAGAATGCTATACGGAACAGAAGTTCTTTACGGCTTTACAAGCGATAATTCAGAAGAAGTGCTTATGAACATAGCTAAGAACTTATCTCTCTCAAAAAATAAAAATGGAGAGGCTAATTTTCAATTTGACAAAGAACAAAATTACGTATCCTACATAAAAGACAATTTCAAAGACCCTCGCAAATTTGGGCAACAATATAAAAAAGATTTTTTGTTTGCGGCAAATTCAGCAGCACGAATAGATTCAAAAATAGTGCAGGTAGAAGCCTCAATTGCAGATGCCGAGCAAAACATAAATATATGGAACAGCGAAGGCTTGCAAGTTTGCGACAAAAGAGCCAGAACAAGATTTTCCGTAAATGCAACAGCAGGGGAAAATTCGGAACGCGCATCTGCTCACGAAGGTCCAGGCGCACTTGGCGGCTTTGAATTTTTGGATAATTTGCCCGTTAAGGAACTTGCTAAGTCTTGCGCAGAAAGAGCTTTGAGAATGTTAAAAGCTCCTTACGTAAAAGGCGGGCAAATGCCCGTTATTATGGGAAACGCTTTTGGCGGGGTTATTTTTCACGAAGCTTGCGGGCATCCCTTGGAAACAGAATCCGTGCGCAGGCAGGCAAGCCCTTTTTGCGGAAAACTCGGCGAACAAGTGGCGCAAAGCGTGCTAAGTGCCATAGACGATGGCACTATAAAAGGAGTGTGGGGAAGCCTTGAAATAGATGATGAAGGCACTCCAACTCAAAAAACCATTTTGATTGAAAATGGAATTTTGAAAAACTTTTTGAGCGACCGCGTTGGAGCCAAGGAATTAGGGCTTCCCTTGACTGGTAGCGCGCGCAGGGAATCTTATAAATTCGCTCCTGTGAGCAGAATGAGAAACACATTTATAGCACCGGGAGATTCTAGCCTAGAAGATATGCTAGCTTCAGTTGACAACGGGCTTTACGCAGCAAAAATGGCAGGCGGCTCTGTTAATCCGGCAACAGGTGAGTTCAATTTTGCGGTGGAAGAGGGCTACGAAATCAAAAACGGCAAATTAGGCGATGCGGTGCGTGGTGCAACGCTCATAGGGCTTGGGCACGAGATTTTGCCAAAAATAAGCATGGTGGGCAGTGACCTTGAACTAGCTACTGGAATGTGCGGAGCAAGCTCCGGTCACGTTCCCGTTACCGTTGGGCAGCCATCAATAAAGGTAGATTCTATTTTGGTAGGTGGGCGCTGAATTTTCTTGCTTGATTTTTATTATGTACATCCCTTTTGTCTGAACTGGAAGTTTCGGAATTTCGAGATTTTCAGAATAGCCAGAATATATTAGTTTTCCTTGCAGGTTATACACTTCTATTTTTGCGCCTTGAGGCTTGCTTTGCGATAAATGGATGGATGTTGTTGCTCCGCTGGAGCTGGATGCTCTGATGGAACTGGAAGATATGTTGCTGGAGCTGCTGGAAGTTGTTGGCTTGCTGCTGCTGGATGGCTGTGGGTCTTCAATATCTTTGCTTAGGTCTATATTCCATTTATCCATTTCTTGCTGAAAGAAAGCAATTCTTTTGCCCCACCAAATTTTCAACGTATCAACCTTAGCCTTGTACGCCTGCAAATTTCCTAGAACAATCGGTGCCATGCCTGAAAATCCGCCTGCTCCACGCTTGCAAGTATTGGAACCACTGTCATTGCAAGTTTTGTTGTCGCCAAGTTGAAGCGCGAAATTCCTTTCCACGGAGCCTTGCACGGCGGTGGCTATGGAATCAATGAACCCATTTTGCTTGCTCATTGCCTCAATATCTGGCTTATACTTAATCCAAGCCTTTTTAAATTTAATCAAGAACAGGGTATCTTCAAAAAATTTCTTGTAAAATGCGTGTCTTGGCATTACTGGGGTTTTATCTGTTTTAAAGTGCGTGGGGAAAGTGGCATATTCCACACCCGCTGTCAAATCCAAATCCCAGATGGGACCTGCTTTAATTTTGCCACCCTTGTCTTTATGAAAAAAGTTTGATGCCGGAAAACCGCTATTGTTTGACTTGTTGTTGAAATCAAAATTATCTATGAACTGCTCAAGCATTAAGTATTTGGCAACACTCTCCAAATCCACCAAATCTCGGTAGCCGTTATTTGGAAAACCAGATTTATTGAACATAGCACTCGTGAGGTTATTTACGTCTCTTTTCACAAAATCGTAGTCGGATAGTTTTGGCAAATCCTCTGGAGATTTTATGAATGTGTGCAGTTTGGAACCCGAAGGCGAGGTCGGATAATCTGTGGCGAAATCAACTTCGGTTGATTTGCTGGGGCAATGGTAGTCAAACTCAACAAGCCAGCCCTCATTTTCATCTATTTCTAGCCTGCCTTTGTTCACTTGAACTAGGTCTGTTATTTGGTAAATCCCTTTATATTCATTGTTTAGATAAAAATCCACGATGAACTGGTTTGGGGTACCCGGAATACCAATGCGTTTGCCCAGTTCAAACCCAACGGCGTTGAGGGCAAAGGTCTGGTCGTACCAGTTGGCTAAAAGCGCCCAGCTTTTATGTTTTTTTGATCCGAACATGGATTTATGCTCGTCAAATCTTATTCTGTAAGGCTTTTTGTCCCCAGCCCAAGTGGAATTGCCGCGTCCACGAATGGAGTCCTTGTAACCCGACACAGAAATGTTGTTCTCTGGATGAGCCGCGTCTGTAAGCGTAAGTTCCATAGGAACATAATTGTGGACGAAAATAAGGTGGTTCTGGCAGTTGTTGGAGTTTTGCTGGGCTTGCGTATATAGATTTGCCGCAGGAGAGTTTATGGCAACACCGTTCTTGGTGTTAACCTTAAGCTCTGGAAGAGCGGCAAGCGAAAAAACGCTTAGGCAGGCTATTGTAATTAGAGTTTTCATTTTACAACAAAACGCTGAATTTTTTTCTCAGAGCCAAATGTTATTTGCACTATATACATTCCCTTTGTCTGAACCCCGATTCTCAGGATTTTAGAATTTTCAGGATATGCTGCCGAATATATGTGCTTGCCTTGCAAGTTATAGACTTCTATTTTTGCGTTGCTTGGCAAGTTTTCAAGCACTATGTTGTTTTGCGATACTAGAATGGGCTTGATTGAAGTGGTGCCGCAATTTGAGGAACCATTTGTAAAGGTAGAGTTTTCCAAGCTTACCCAACTGCCGGTATATACATAGTAGCCTCCATCCTGTTTAGCTGGCAAAAGACTTGAGCAATCTCCTTTGCTCCATTGACCGCATACAAACTCGCTATTTCCATTGTTGGCAGTAGGCGTTACTCCATTTATTTTGATGCTTGAACCTTGCAACTTAGTAATATTGGTTACAAAGAAGCAACTGCTGCCTGCGGCTGTTGGTGTTGTGGCTACAGGATTGTTATTGCACCAGCTAGATTGATATGCACAATTCCCCGATGATGCAACAGAAGAACTGCTGTTGGTGCCGGAACCGCCAGAGCTGGAGCCGCCGGAGGAGCTGGAGCTGTTTGCTCTGCTGGAGGAAGATGCGTTATTTGTATTTGTGCTGCTACTGCTATTGCTCGCTTTGCTGCTACTGCTAACAGCCTCTCTGCAATTCCTCTTGCTATTGAGAAGGGCTGGGGCTACAGCCGATTCCGCAACATCGCTGCTAGCCACGTTGCCAAATGTTTGACTGTCCACGGTTTGACCGTTCACAAAATTATTAAAGGAAGTTATGCGTTTTCTCCACCAGGTTTTTAAATTTCCAGCGTGCGTTCTATATGATTGTGCCGTAACATTGCTGACTCCATTGCCAACATTGCCCTTAATACAATCATCATTACCGCAACGCGCACTTGCAATCAAATTGGTTATGGAATCTATAACGCCATTATCTTTGCTTATGTTTTCGAAAACCGCTTTATTGTCATTCCATATTTTTTTGTATTTGAACTTGAATACAGGATCTGACCAAAGCCTTTTATAGAAGTCGTGGCGTGGCTCCAACTGCTCGTTCTCATAGCCAAAAAATGTATTGCCACTTATAGCCTTGGAACCGCAGGCTAAGTCAAAATCCCAAAGCGGACCAGCCTTTATTTTTTCACCTTTGTTCTTATAGGCATAATTTGAGCCTAGCAAAGTGCTGCTGCTGGCAAGACCGTTGAAATCTTGATTGTCAAGGAATAATTGAATCATTATATACTTTGCATAACTTTCAAGGTCAATATAATCGCGGTAGCCGTTATTGGGAAAATTGTTCTCTTTCATTTTATCCAAAAGCGCGTTGAGATCGCTTTTAACAAAGTCTAAACAGGTTGCATCTGGTTTTCTGCTTGAGTTCAGCGGCAAATCGTCCAAATCTGGCTCCCTTATTTTTACATTTATATTATATCTGTTGGAACCTGTATGGTAATATCTCCTATTATCATCATTATCGGTTGCGCAATGATAATCAAATTCTGCAAGCCATCCATCTTCCTTATCTATATTAACGCTTGCCTCGCTTCTCTGAATTTGGTCGGTGAGCAGATAAACTCCTCTGTTTTGGTTTGCCACGTTCAAATAAACATAGTAGCCATGCGGTGTAAAATCAAGCCCTAGTTTTCTGCCGATATAAAAGGCTAGGTTGCTCTGCATTAAAGATGGGTCATAGTAATTGGCTACCAAAGCCCAGCTTTTTTCCTTGGGTCTGTCGAACATAGGCTGTCTTTTATCAAATTTAATCCTGAAAGGTATCTTCTCGCCGCCGCCACCGCCGCCAAAAAAACCACCACCGCCACCACCAGAAGCAGTTGAGTTTCCGCGTCTCCTTATGGAGTCGCTCTGTCCCGCTATGCCAGATGATGTTATTTTGAAATTATAATTTGATCCCCCACTCATATAAGAATTTGTTATCCCGCTCATCTCAATCTCTGTTGCCTCAATATAGGGCAGAATAAAAAGATTCAAACCGCTTGTGCTATTGCCAGCATTTTGACCAAAACCCCCAGAAGATGTCCCCGCTGGGCAAACGCCATTCGCGCTTTGAGTTCCTGGTGTGGCATTGTTTTTTGTCTTTACCGTTAAAGTTGGAAGCTGCGCAAACGAAAAAAGGCTTAAGCAGGCTATTGCCACTGTAATTGATTTAATGTTCATAAACACCCCCGGCTGGAGAACTCTCTAGCATAATAATATATATTATTATTACAAATATATTACAATTTGGGGGAAAAAAAAACAAAAAAACAAATTTTTGTGATATTTGTCGCCTAAAAGACTACTACAACCTCGCTGTCAAAGCGTCTCCGCCAAAGATATCTCGTATCCTCTGTTATTTTAGTGATTACTCCATAGTTGTTTCGCCACTGAAAAGCTGATTTTTTTGCAAAACCAAGGGTTAAGCCGGCTCTAAATTGAGCATCAAATTCTGTGCTGTCTTTCTTAAAATCCCTGCTAAAAACAGCAGCCTCGGCAACCGGAATAACCTGCTGCAAGGTACTTAAGCCCGTATTTATAAAGAAGTTTTCCTTTAACCTCATACCCAAAATAGTGGCATTTCTGTTAGTGTAATTTTCATTTTTATCTTCTTCAATAGCTTTTATTGAAGGATTTGTGCCATAAGTTAGCTCCGCCTCGCTTGCAAACAACTTATCTGTGCGTTTATAAGAAAGCGAAGATACAAATGTAGTTAACCAAGTTGTATCAGAATGGCGCAAACCGTGCTTTATTATGGCAGCTAAGATAACATTATTTTTTTTATCGTTATATTCAGCACTGTAATTTTGCAGATAGCGTGCAGAATCCGCAGTCCAGGAAAAACCGCCCCTTAGCTCAAATTTTTTGCCAATTTCATGGCGATATTGCAAGGTCAAATCGTGTCCCAAAAAGCCAATGGCAGATCCCGGATCCTTGTCTTTGTTCAATGAGTCTAGAAAATCGTTTATTATTGAGCGTTTATGGAAATAACGCTCGTCAAGGCCGGTTTTTTCTTCCAAGCCAAAAGATTTTTTCATATAGCCAAAGCGAATAGCGTTAAAATTAAAAAGGTTATATTGAGCATAAAGTTTGTCTATTGTAGGCACACTGTCTTTGCTGTTATACTCAAAGCCAACTTCTGCCCTTACTTTTTTCGCAGGACGAAAAGAAGCACCAATTTCTGCCCTGCCTATTCTATTATAAGTAACTCTATCATTTTTATATGTGCCATATCTATAGTGGTTATCAAAGCCAATTTCCAAAATGCCATCTATTTTAATTTCAGTTTCCTCTTTTGGCTCATTTTTCTTTGCCGCTTTCACGGTGGAAGCGGTATCTTTTTTTGGCTCTTTTTTTGGCTCTTTTTTAACAACTACCGCAACAGCAGTATCTTGCGCAGTGGAGTCTTTCGCGGCGATGTTTTTATCTTTTTTGGCATAAGTTGTCTGAACCCCAATTAAGAGGATTAACAGGATTCTTCCACTAGCCACTAGCCACTCCCCACTAGCCATATTTACCTTCTATATACTAGCTTAATTTCTGCGCTATCTGTTAGATAGTTCATTCTTACTATCACAACTTTTAGAACGTCGTAGCCGAAGCGGTTTTTTAGATCTTCGTAGAGTTCTTTTTTGCGCTCTTTTGCCAAAAGCTTGGAGTTATCGTAGAATAGAATTATTTGGTCGGTTTCGCCTATGAATGCTTTTTCGGCTATGAAAATGCTGGCGCATAGCAGAACATCTGCCAAAAGGACGGTGAATAGCGATAGCTCATCTGTTGCAAGAGAATTTATAACCCCAAGGATTATGGAAGCAAAGAGGAAGGTCATTTCGCGAATTTGAATTTGCTCCGTTCTGTAGCGCAAAATGGAGAGAATGGCAAAAAGCCCGAATGCAAAACCCGTCTTCACCTTAACCGAAGCCAAAGCCGAGGTCACCAAAAATATTAAAATATTGGAGATGAAGAACGTAAAGGAATATTCCCTTATTCGGTGTTCCTTTGAGTAAATGCCGCATATCAGAACGTATGCGAAGACGATATTGATAGCAAAGCGAATTGCAAGTGCTATTACAAAAGTCCGGTCATCTGTGCCAAAATGAAAGAGATTCATGCTATGCTCCTATGTTCATAAGATAACTTTTTTACCCTGGGCAAAAAACGATTTTTCTTTGCCTCTTCGTGGGTTAGCGTAACGCCAATGGCATATTTGGAAAAACTGCTTGGCGTTTTGCAAATTTTGCGGAAAAAATCCTGCGAAACCGTTCTATCAGGGCTTCTTTCCCTTTTTAATTCCACTATCACCGTGTTGTTCAGCACGAATTCCTCTTTATTGAAACCATATTTCAGTCCAAAATCCATAGTCATTCTTTCGGGGAAATATTTGTTCAAAAGCGTTATGCGGTTAAAGAAGACAAAGAGGGAGGGAGTCAGGGTTTCGAAATTGTAGTTGTTGTTGTGCATTAGACTTGCAAAATCGCCGTCAAATTCGGCGATATTTTCCATTCCATCTCTGCGCTGGCGAAATTTCACGGTTTTTCCGGTATTCAATTTTTGCTTTATCTCGTTGAAAATTTTCCCATTGCTCAAATAATGCCTTGTGCGGAATTTGAATCTGTTTGCCCTTTTGTTGTGGTGCAGGTTAAAGCAGTGCAAATCTGGGGTGTCAAAATAAACCGTTCTGTAGCTTTGGATAATTTCATCGTTTATTTGGAGCAGGGAATAGTTTTGTTGAATTTCATTTAAAAAATCAAAGGCATTGTTAACTCTCAAAACATATTTGGTATCAAATCTGTTCAAAAAAGACATAGCTTTTGATTCTTCTAGAGAGGAGCGTGAAAAAGGTTGCAAGCAATTTTGAAACAAGCAGGTTTGAAGCATATTGTTTTGAAAAGTTTCAAGCATTTAAGAACCCCCATCTATAACGGTTAAGCTACCTTTATTTTTGTCCCAAACGTCGGCATTTATGGCTTTCTGTTTCTTTGATTTTATACTGCCGGTGCCACCTGTAATTCTCAAGGTTCCGTGAACTCTTATGCCGTTATCGTCTGCCTCAATATCTATTTTTCCTGCTTCTATAGTGGCATCCTTTTCTACATTTATTCCTTTAGCTTCGTTTCCAAGGCTTTTTATGGTTAATTCGCCGCCTTGTATAGAGAAGTTTCCAGCTAATTTTATTCCAGCGGCATTGCTTTCATCGGATGAGTCTCCCGGGTCTGTATGCTTGGTTCCGCTTGTTTTTATGGATGTTTTTCCGTTTTTTACTATCACTTGCCCACGCGACCTTATTCCCTTTGAGCCATTGCCAAAAGTGTTTATTTGAATTACGGCTGAACTTCCATATATTGAGACTGGTCCCTCGCTTGCTATTCCGTGTGATTTTACGCCTGTAGTTTGGGCTTTTATTTTTCCGCCAGAAATCAATACCTTGCCATCATTTTTTTCGCTTTGAATGGCATCGCCCGTGCTTGAGATTATCAACACTCCGCCACCTATTTCAATTGCGCTGTTTGCATGAATGCCATCGTTGACGGATTCGCTAACAATTATTTTTCCGTTGCTTATTTCAAAATCGTTATCGGCTACTATTGCGTGGTTGTATTTTCCCTTTACTTCCAAAGAACCGCTACCCTCAAAATTTAACTTGCCTTCGCTAAAGAAGGTACCCTTTGCCTGTTCTCCTTCGGTTTGAGTATAATTTGGACCATCTGTCAAAAAGTTTTGCGTTCCGTTAACTAAATGTACAAGTACTCGTTTGCTACCTTGAATGTTTATAGCAGGACCGTTGCTGTTTGTGATGTTAATGCCGTTTAAGTAAAGTCTCTTTCTAGCATCGCCATAAAGTTTAAACGAGCCATTGCTCGTGGCTCCGCTTAAAACAAAAATGTATTCATCTGACCCATCGGGAATTGTAACAACTACATTTTCGCCGGTTTTATCTATTTTAACATCGCTCAAAGAGTTGCTTATCTCCGGAGCGCTTCCGTTTTTATATTTAATTGTAATAGCATTTTCAAGATTCAGATCATTTAGCCCAGGGGTTGCTGTCAAATTTTCGCCAGAAGAGTCAAATGGCCATTCATTGCCAATTACGTTACCGCCAGAGCTGCTTGTGCCAGGGTTGTTTCCGCCAGAGCTACTTGTGCCAGGGTTATTTCCACCAGAACTAGAGTTTATGATAGGAGAGTCTCCTCCGCTGGAGCTAGAACCCCCATCATCGGGAGGATCTCCGTTGGAACAAGCTGCAAGAGCCGCCAATATAAGCCCTATTGCAAAAAAAAGAATGGGGCGAGCATACGAAACACGAATGTAATGGGATTGCAACATATATCTAAATATATATAAAAATGTTGATTATCGTTAAAAAAAATGTTGATTATTTAAAAATAATGCCAATTTTTGCATTATTTGCCTAAAAACCTACGCTAATTTCCCCAGTCCAGAATCTATGTTCGCTTTGGCCTGTTTTGAAACCTCTTTCCTCAGCATAAGAAGCAAACCGCATAGCAATTATATCGCCAAAAAGCCCAAAAGCCACGTTAAAAGCTGGATAACCGCCCTCATAGCCACCCCCAAGAGAAACGTGCAAGGCATCTCCCCCACTGCCGTATTTAATGCCAATAAGGGAACCTATGCCCATTCCAACAATGCCGCCTACGCCGCCATAGCCATCGCCAATCAAATAACCTACGCCAAAACCCACAACTCCACCCACAACCCCAAACAGAGCGCGATACCAAAAAGACAGTTCCTTGGTTGGGGATGGTATAACTACCTGGTCAATTTCCGCTCCAAAATTCAAATGTCCCAAAAACTTATCGGTTATTGTGCCATCCAAAATATCCACGTAATCCATAGCAAAGTTCACTTTTCGTCCCCAAAGGCTATTGCTTTGCAAAATCATTGGGCTTGCCATCGCTCCAATAGACCAGTTGGGGGTTATGGATTCGCCGCCAAGCTCGCCAAAAAACAAGTTGCGGAGCGAAGAACCAAGCCTTATCTCTCTTGTTATTTGATAAAGTACGCCCAAGTCCATGCCAACAGCCAATTTTGCGCCAAGTAAATCATCCCCAAAATTATCCCATCTTTTTTCCAGAGAATCAAATTCATCTGTGTTTACTTTTATATCATCAATGTTATCTTTGAATTCCAAGCCGGGTTTATAATCGAAACCTGGTTGCCTGTATCTCTTCGCAAATTTGAGTCCAGCTCCAACAGACCAATTATCCACAGGCGAAAAGGCAAAGGCTGTTTGCACAACTGCATCTATTTGTACGGGTTCATAGCCAAAGGTCGGAACGATAATGCCCAAATCTATGTAAGGAGCCGCAGAGGCATTAACCCAAGTGGAAAATCCAAAATTTGGTACAACAATTTCAAGAAGGCTGATTTGTGTGCCTATCTCAATTTTGTTGCGGTCCATTTTTCTTAAGTTCTCTGCAATTTCTGGGTGCGCTTTTAAAGAATCTGGCCAAAACTCTTCTTCGTCTGGAACAATGTCAAAATATACCGGACACCAGTCCACATCGCCAAAATATCCAAAATCAAAGAACAAAACTTTTTTTACTATTGTGCCAAATCTCGGCGCTCCGCAAATATTGAGTACATCGTTTATTTCATTTGCGGGAAGAAAAATAGATGTGGAAAACAACCGAAATTCAGAATGAGGATGCGGCATATAACCCATATCTGGATTTTTTTCAAAATTTCCCAAACGGTTTATGAGATTCAATCCGGCAGGATTGTAGTAAAGAGCGTCTTTGCTATCGGCTACGGCAACAAAAGCACCGCCCATGCCGTGCACTCTGAGCGAACGATATTCAGGTCCTTTTGCGGAATACGCAAAAGTAAAAAGCAAAAAAGATAAGACTAATGGAAAATATTTCAATTATTACTCCTATGTTATTTATATTTATGGGGGACACTCTCTAATTTTGTAATTTACGCAAGTCGAATCAACTCGCGTTTTTTTCACATCTGGAATAGCCAATTCTCTCCTCAATATATATTTAACAAATTTGCATTCGTCATAGTTGGGCCAGCAACCGCCTATTCTTTCTTTTCGGGTTTGAAGGTCATATTTAAGACCATCGCCATTATTGCCGCACACTGTGTCTTGCGCAACTTCAAGTTTAAGGTCCAGATTTCTTGTTGTCCAGTATCTTTGGTTAGTGCCTGGGTAATTCTTTTGCGTGAATCCCAGCACAGTTACCCAATCTTCATCATTATTTTTAGGCCAAATGGGAGTATAAACTGAGCAACTGGGATTGTTGCATATTTTTATTTTCTCTGGAGGATCATCCTCTGCGCGCCGCAAAGTATCTATCTTATTGTATTCCCAATTTCCCGCATCTCTATATGGATTATTTCCAACCATAGAATTGTTTATTGAGTTAATGCCATATTTTCCAGATGCAATGCCATATAGCTGATGCTCTAGGTCTATGGGAGCAATTCTTGTGTTTTCATTTATAAGCGAGTCTCCATCGCTGTCTCGCCCGTTTAAAAGTTCTTCGTCTATGCAACCGTCCCCGTCTTCGTCAATATGGGTTCCCACTTTGTAGAAAGAGGAGTAAGCCTTGTATTTTTCAATTTCATCTTTTAGGTTTTTCGGGTCGTCTTCGTCATCGCTGCTTCCTGCAAACCCCATGCCGTTTAGCACATCTTCAACTTCCTCAAAAGTTCCTTGAAACTCATCTATTTTTTTATTGAGGTTTTCTATTTCTGGCGGAAGTGTATTTTTAGCAACGCAATCGGCGTCTGCGCAAATAGCCACTTTTGCATAATATTCGTCCAATTTTTTTTCCAAAGCAGCCAGTATTTTATCGGTATTAATAACAACGCTCATATTTCCGTCTGCATCTCTTGGACATTCTAAAGACATAGGCAAGTCGTAGTCGTAGCCTATATTAGGAATTTTTTTGCACCCCCATTTTTCCCATTTGGAAGAGTTTTTTTGGGGATCTGGGTTATTATAGCATGGCTTTCCTTGCAATGCCAATGTATAGCAATTCTCATCATTCTCCAATGCAATGCATTCGTCCCCATTTGTGTCGAAAAAATTTAAAAACCATTTTGTGAAAACAGATAAAAGCAAAATGCCACCAAAGTAGCTGCTTTTGTATTCTCTGTCGCTTAAAGGAAACTTTTTTTTGTCAGGAATTGTGTCGTAACATTCATTTTCAGAAGAGTTACCGCAGAATATGTTTCTAAAATCGTAGAGCCTCTCGGTTAAGCTCTTTCCGTCTATAATGGTATCCCAGCCTTTCAGATTCTTATTCTTCTCTTGGGCTAGTTTATGAAACTCGTAAAGATAGGTTAAAGAATCTCGCCTGTCTAATTTAGATAACACGCCAACGATATCTTTCATTGCTTGAAAATAATCGTTTTGCACCTTTACATCTTCGCCCATAAAGGGGCATACACCATCTTCTTGCTTAATAAGGCCAAATATGCTCAACGGGTTAATATTGTGCATCCACAAGCTCGCCTTTGCCATTCCAAAGTATCCAAAGGATGTAGTAGAGTCTTTTTTAACTATCTTTGCGCAAATATCATAAGCATCTTGATACTTACCCCTTCTAAAGGCGTTTTCCGCATCTACGCGCAGAGATTTAATGCTATCATCTTTATCTGGGGTGCTGCTTCCAAACAAATTATCGCTACAAGCCACTAGCGCAAGCAAGGCAAAGCTCAAAGCAAGGGTGTATAATTTTTTCATAAAGACTGAATATAGAAAATTAATGCGTCTGCCAAAGCTTCTACATCGCTTGCTTTGTGAGAGGCACTTATATTTATTCTTAGCCTTGCCGTGCCATTAGGCACAGTTGGAGGGCGAATGCAGGGCACATAAAAGCCCTTTTCAAGCAAAAAATCCTTGCATTTTTGGGCTTTTTCCACTGTTCCAAGCACTATTGGCACAATTTGCGTTTCGCTTTGCAGGCAATTCATGCCTGCTTTCTTTATTTTTTGCCTAAAATCGGCAGACATTTTCAGTACGCTTTCCCTGCGAAATCCCTCTCTTGTTGAAACTTCAACGGCTTTTTGCATTGCCACAACCATGCCAGGTGAAATTGCCGTGGAATAAATAAAGCTGCGGGCACTGCTGATGAAATAATCTATGAGCAACTTTGAGCCAAAAACGCAAGCCCCCATTGTTCCATAAGCTTTGCCAAATGTTGTGAGCGACAAATGAACCTTGCTCTCCAAGCCAAGCTGGGCTATCAAGCCTTTGCCTTCGGGTCCTAAAACTCCATCGCTGTGAGCCTCGTCAACATAAAGCAAGGCACCGTATTTTTCCGCTATATCTGCGTATTCTTTTAACGGAGCAATATCGCCTTCCATGCTATAAACGGCTTCAACCGCTATCAATTTGAAACCCTCTGGCTGGGCTTCTTTCAATGCCTTTTCCAAATCTGCCGGATTATTGTGCTTAAAGCGGTGCAACTTTCCGCCGCCTATCGCGTAGCCATCCAACATACTAGCATGGTCTAGCCTATCGCAGAATAGATGCGTTTTTGAATCGCAAAGAGAAGATATAACACCTACGTTTGCGCTATATCCATTGTTGAAAATCAAAGCCGCTTCCGTTCCTTTCCAATTTGCCAGCCATTTTTCTGTCTCTTCAAAAATCTTGTGATTGCCCCCCAAAAGCCTAGACCCTTTGCTGCCAGATCCATATTTAATATAAGCATCTGCAGCAGATTTCGCTATTTCAAAATGATTCGCCAAGCCCAAGTAATCATTGCTGGAAAAGTCCACGCCAGACGGCTTGCTTAGCGAACGAAGAAGACCCTGCTTGTGTTTTTCTGCAAGTTTGTCTGCAATAACATTTTCAAAACTATACGGCATAACGGTTAGGGAATATAGAAAAAAATGTGCAAAATGTCAGGGTAAATGTCAGGGTAAAATCATAACTGATATACTGGGAACCTTTCTATATTGAGGCATTTACTAAATTACCCACATGAACCTTTACCACGGTAGCACTGCCGAAGTCAAAAATCCTCAAATTATTGTTCATAAAAACAGAGGATTAGATTTTGGCTATGGTTTTTACACAACAACAAATAAAAAACAGGCTATAAATTTTACCAAAAATGTTATGGAAAGAACAGGCATTGCAACTAGAAAGGTAAGTGTTTATGAATTTGAGCAAGATAAGGCAATACAGGAACTTGATATTTTGCAATTCCAAGAACCAAATTTAGAATGGCTTGAATTTATAAAGCAAAACAGGTTTTCTAATTACAAAGGAAAAATTTACGATTTAGTTATTGGTCCTGTTGCAAATGACGATATATTTCCAACTTTACAAGCATATTTAGAAGGCATAGTTCCTGCGGAAGCCACAATAGCAAGTTTAAAAGTAAAAACACTTTATAATCAATATTGCTTTTTAACAGAGAAATCTTTAACTTTTTTGAAATTTACAACCTCCTTTGAGCCGGAGGATTAAGTTATGGTAACCCAAGACAATGTTTACTCCATGCTTGCCCTGCTTGTGCCTGGAATTTTGCAAAGGCTGATAGATGAGCGAAATATAAACGAAAATGAAGCGGCTAATCTGCTTTATAATTCTGAACTCTATAAAAAATTGGAAATTGAAAATACTAAATTATGGCATTTGAGTTCTTTTGCTTTATATAGTTTGCTAAAAGAAGAACTAGAAACAGGAAAAATTACTTGGCCCGAGGAGCAATAAATGAGCAGTGAGTTAAAATTTTTGGCATTTTGCGTTGAAATTTACAAGAACGCAAAGAAAATCAGCGGGAAAGAAGCTTTTGCTATTTTTGAGAAATACAATGTATTGAACTACATCAAAAAGTGCTACGGTGCATTGCACACCACAAGTTCTCAATATATTGTGGATAACATAGACGAGTTTATTTTTAAGCCAGCTAGTTAAATAATGCCAACTAAATCCCTAGACATCATCATAACCGGTGCGCGCAAACATAACTTGAAGAACATAACTGTTCGCATTCCTCGGCATAAGATAACGGCAATTACGGGGGTTAGCGGGGCGGGAAAAAGCAGCTTGGCTTTTGATACGCTTTTTGCAGAGGGGCAACGCAGATTTTTGGAGAGCCTCTCCACCTATGCTCGCAGATTTTTGGGAAAAATAGATAGAGGCAGCGTAGATTCAATACAAGGGCTTGCGCCTGCCATAGCCATAGACCAGCAAAGCGCATCCAAAAGCCCAAGAAGCACCGTTGCAACCCTAACGGAAATTTACGATTTTTTTCGCATAATGTGGGCGAGGCTTGGAACTATGCACTGCCCCACTCACAATAGAACTTTGCAAAAATACAACGCCTCGGAACTAACTCGGCACCTATACGAAAAAGGCGACAAAGATTTGGTGGTGATTTATTCAAAAAATGAAGTTTTGGATAGAGTTCCTTTAACAGAAAAAAATAGAACAAGGCTCTTAGATTCCATAGAAAAAGCCTATTCAGAAAACGATGGCAAAATAAAAATTGGAAACCAGTACTATTCAAATTTTTTATGCTGCCCAGATTGCGACTTTAGATTTGCCGAAGAATTAGACCCAAAAAATTTCAGCTTCAACAGCCATTTCGGGGCTTGCGAGCGTTGCCAGGGCATTGGGGATATTTTTGGAAGTATTTGCCCAGAATGCAAAGGCGAGAGATTGAAGCCGGAATTTTTAGCGGTGAAAATAGATGGAAAATCCATAAGCGATGCTTGCAAACTCTCCATAAGCGAGGCTTACAACTGGCTAAAAAACATCCCATTCAACGGAACTCAAAAAATTATAGCCAAACCCCTGTTAAAAGAAATTTTGGGAAGAATGGAATTTATAATAAACGTAGGAATTTCCTATTTAGGATTAGACCGCAAAGGCGATTCCCTGAGCGGCGGCGAGGCTCAAAGGCTCCGGCTTGCGAGCCAAATAGGTAGCGGCTTGGAAGGCGTTCTCTACGTACTAGACGAACCCACAATAGGGCTTCACCAAAGCGATACAAAAAAACTTTTGGATTCGCTTTACAAACTTCGCGATTTAGGAAACACAATAGTTGTTGTGGAACACGATTTGGAATTCATAAAAGCGATAGACCACATTGTGGATTTGGGTCCCAAAGCAGGCGAATTCGGTGGCGAAGTTGTGGCAACTGGAAGCCCAAATGAATTTTCAAATACAAAGTCAATAAAAAAATTCCCCAACAGTTCCACAGTAAAATACTTATCAGGAAAAAAAGCACTTGAAGATACAAAACCACTAGCCACTAGCCACTCCCCCCTAGCCCCAGATTTCGTCCTAAAAAACCTAACCAAAAACAATCTCAAAAACATCTCCGTAAAAATTCCATTCGGTGCAATAACTGCAATTTCTGGCGTTAGCGGTTCGGGCAAAAGCACTCTGATGGAGTGCATATTTTCAGAAGCAGAAAAAAAGAGAAAACCCGTTTGCTTTATAGACCAAACGCCAATAAATTCAAGCCCGCGCTCCACGCCTGTTAGCTATATGAGTATTTTAGAGAAACTGCGAGACCTTTTTGCAAAATTGCCGGAGAGCAAAATTCGCGGCTATGATGTTGGGCGTTTTGCCTACAACAAGGAAGGCGGGCGTTGCGAGGTGTGCGAGGGCAGGGGCTATCAGTTGATAGAGATGCACTTTCTCTCCGATGTTTGGGAGCTTTGCGAGGCTTGCAAGGGCAAAAGATACAACAACGAAACCTTGAAAGTGTTGTGGAACGGAAAAAGCATAGCGGATGTTTTGGCTTTGCGGATAGAAACCGCCTGCGATTTTTTTAAGAATATGAAAAGAATAGAAAAACCCCTGCAAATCCTAAACAGCATTGGGCTTGGATATTTGCGGCTTGGGCAAGCCACCACCACAATGAGCGGCGGCGAAATTCAGCGTTTAAAATTAGCCGCCGAGCTTTGCAAATCAAATTCAGAAAGCACAATTTTCCTTTTAGACGAACCCACCACCGGACTGCATTTGCAGGATATTCAACCTCTGTGGAACCATTTGCGCAAACTTTCCAACGCAGGTCACGCCGTTGTTTTTGTGGAGCATCACCCCGATATGATTAAGTTGGCTGATTATGAGATTGAACTTGGACCGGAGGGGGGTGTGAAGGGGGGGTATTTGTTAAAATAGTCTGGAAATTGCATAACCTAAATCGCTCTCATCCAATATTTCTTTTGCTTGAGAAACATCGTCTATAACTTTTTTTGATTTATCAACAAACATACTCTTCCATATTTTGCGCCAATCTTCTACGGAGCCTCTTTCAAAGGCACACAAAACACCTTCCACACCCCATTTTTCCACAGGCTCGCTTGGATTTGCATTTATATTTCTAAATTTAAGCATTGCTATTCTCCATAACTTTTTTTGCCACATCATTGCAAGTTTCAACTATAAAATTCCAATCCTTCCATTTATCTAAGGCACCTTTGTAATTTGGCAACTGTTCTATGTTTCTAAAATCCTTTGGTTTTGGATAGCTCAGTTGGCGTAAAAGCTGAGACAATGCAGGTTTTCCATCTTTGGAATTGTCAGTATAATATTCATCTATATTTTCTATAACTTCTGCGCTTGCCAAAATTCCAATTTTGCAAGAAAGAGCCGCAAAATCCAAATAATCCCGCATTTGATTTCGCTTTATAATTAGAAAGGCTTTTATTCTTGTAATTTCTTCTATTGTTGGCACATTCAAAGAAAAATCATCTATTTGAATTTTTTGAAATTCCAATGGTTTTTTGCGAATAAGCTGCCTAATGCCAGTTTCTATTCCGCCAAGTTCACCTAAAATAATTTTTCCATATACAACTCTATTAGTAACCCAGTCTCCTTCTCTTTCTAAAGAATCTAAAATCAAATCAAATTTTTCTTCTAAATCGGTAATTACGTGATCGTGGTCAAGCGAATACCTATGTTCAGCATACACAGATGCTGCTGAACCGCCAACTAATATGGCATTTGGAACAAGTTTTTGCAACCTTGCCGCTTGCTCCAATACTTTTTTCATTTGTTCTTGCATACCAAATACAATGTAGAAAATTCTATATTACCCCAAAAAGGAGGCATAATGCAAAAACAGATTCTCGCCTATGAGCTTGAGGCTCCAGAATTTGATGTTTATAATTCTGCGACACCCATTGTCGCCACATAAATCTATATTTAAATTATGTCTGGTAAATGGGAAAATCCAAGTGTTCCGCATAGCGGATGGGAATGTATTGATATTCAGGATTTAGGCGAACCTGTTATGACTTGCCAAATGTGCGAGCGGGAGATTATTCGCTATGCTCATTATATGCGGCATCCAAGTTCTAGATATACGTTGACGGTTGGTTGTATATGTGCAGGGAAAATGGAAGGCGACCCGCAAAAGGCTAAGGAAAGAGATGCTTTTATGAGAAGCCGAATGAATAAAAGAAAAAATTGGCTGGAGAGGAAATGGAAAATATCAAAAAATGGGAATCAATATATAAAATCCGATGGTTTTCTTGTTGTTATGAAACAGAGAGATGGAATGTGGAGTGCTTTTGTTAAAAGCGAAAATGGGGATTTTGAAAAATGGAGTTCGAGAAAAAATGCAAACGAAAACGAAATGAAATTAGCCGCCTTTGATTGCTTAACAAAGGTTTTAGCAGAAAAACAAATGCCAAAAAAACAAATTGATGCGGAAATAATACCTTCTC
>Ga0268262_10002196_pt1 | contig 22925 bp, 26 predicted proteins | sample TergutNc150P3_FD_190354 | JGI IMG/M metagenome (GOLD analysis project Ga0268262, IMG submission 190354) | Nasutitermes corniger P3 segment gut microbial community from laboratory colony in Florida, USA - Nc150 P3 (SPAdes) (version 2) | ecosystem: Host-associated > Arthropoda: Insects >...
CAACCGAGCAGAAATGGTGTATATACTTCAAATATCGTGTGGAAGAGGGGATGGAACCCCTCATAGATGAATTGCGCCGTGAAGAGGAAGGGATTATGAGGGCAGACAGGGCTTTGAAAAAGATAGAGCGTGATCGTGAGAAGAGGGCGCGCAGGATATTCTGGGACAATCAGAGGCTGGTTTATAATTCCGACATGGACGCCGCCAAAGAAAAAGGCCGTACGGAAGGCCGCATGGCTAGACAGGAAGAGATAGCCCGCAATGCCCTGGCAGAAGGCTTATCTATTGAATTTGTGCATAAAATAACCGGTCTTGATTTGGATACAATCAGCAATCTCACCCAAAAGACTTAACTTGACCCACAGATTTGTAAAATCCGGCAAACGGCTACCTAAGAACGAAGTAGAACCGAAGGTAGAAATTTCTTTTCTGCGCTAAAAACATCATATTATCGCTTATTATAATGTAATTAACTGTATTAGGACTAATAAAGGAAAGCGGGCTGTTCTGGCGATGTTAGGCTGGAATGAGGGAAACCGACCGTTCAGAATGAATGGGCGGCTTTCCCGGACCAGCCTAACTTTCCGAGTAGCCCGTTTTCCTTTGCCTAATTCAATACCGGGTTTTATATGATAGAATTAGCGATAATATGATAGTTCTGGGTATAGAGACATCCTGCGACGAGTGCGCCGCCGCGATTGTTGAAGACGGGAAAAAGATACTCTCCAATGTGGTGGCTACCCAAATCCCATTTCACGCGGCTTATAACGGCGTTGTGCCTGAAATTGCCTCAAGGAAGCATACGGAATGGATAGTCCGCGTGGTAGAGGAAGCTTTGGACAAGGCTCAGGTCAAAGTTAGCGGTGTGGATGCCGTTGCCGCTGCCGCTCATCCTGGGCTTTTGGGTTCTTTACTGGTGGGCCTGAGTTTTGCCAAAGCTTTTGCCTGGGCAAGGGAGATTCCTTTTATTGCCGTTGATCATATGCTGGCCCATCTTTACGCGCCCCGGTTAGAAAACGATGATATCGAATATCCTTTTCTGGGTCTGCTTGTTTCAGGGGGGCATAGCATTATTTGCCGCGCCGATAATTTTGATGACATTACCGTTCTGGGAGCGACAATCGATGATGCTGTGGGAGAGGCTTTTGATAAAGTTTCCAAGTATTATGGTTTTGGATATCCCGGTGGGGCGGTAATCGATAAGCTCGCCAAATCCGGAGACAGTGGGGCTTTTAATTTTCCCTTGCCCAATTTATACAAGGGCGATCATCGCTACGATTTTTCCTACTCCGGCCTGAAGACGGCGGTGATAAACCAGCTCGATAAATTTCGCGCAAGGCCTCCCAAAGTCGGGGGTGACAGCCCCGCCGATATAGCCGCCGCTTTTCAGAAAACCGCGGTGGGGATTTTATTGCGCAGCCTTTTTAACGTGGTGGAAGATACCGGCCTTAAAAAGATCGTCGCGGGAGGTGGGGTAGCCGCCAACTCATATCTTAGGGCCGCCATGGCTGAAAGGCATGACCTGACTTGCGTTTTCCCGCCGCTTGAGCTTTGCGGCGACAACGGGGCAATGGTCGCGGGCCTTGGCTATCAATACCTTGCCAGGGGAGAGAGCTCATCCCTAAAGGTTCAGGCCAGCGCCAGAGTCGCTTCGTTTAAGAAAAGGTATCCTTAATAGGAAAGCAGATATATTTTATGTTCCCTTAAAAACCCCTATAATTCTCCAACGCTTTACGATTCGGTTTTCATCTCAGTCAAAATTACATTTGGCTGCCAGAGGCGATAATGCTGTTCAGGAGATTAAGATCATATCGGAAACCAATATGGTTTTTGTTATTGTTGCGCCGAATCCTTGACTGCCATACTTCATTCCCCTATAATCGCTTTACACGGGAAGTGGGATAGTGGCTAATCCGCTTGGTTCGGGACCAAGAAATCGGGGGTTCAAATCCCCCCTTCCCGAAAAACTATATCAACCACAACCACCTCGCTTCCGGTGGCGACACGGATGGGCGGGCCCCAGAGCCCGGCTCCGGAGCTGACAATGCCCTGGGCGGTTCTGCCCCGCCAGTAGCCGTAATGGGTCGCGCCGGCTTTTTTGAAGATCAGCTTTGTTGCCAGATTGCCCGGAAAAAATTGACCCCTGTGAGTATGGCCTGACAGAATCAAATCCGCGCCGGCTTTTTCCAGATTTATATAATCAACAGGCTGGTGATCCATAAAAATAATGATCCTTGATCCATCAATATCTGCGGAAAGTTCGGCGGCAGGTTTTCTCTCCTGGCGGAGGCCAATCGGCCTTGCGTCCCTGCGGCCTATCAGACAGAAACTATCCGCCGGCAAAACAATTTCATCTTCCAAAAAAACAATATTTGCCGTTTCCAGAAAAGCCCTTATTCCGCTTGTTCCGCCGGCTTGCCTCAGTGAAAGCCTGTCCACATCGTGATTCCCCGGGCAAGCGTAAACGCCAAGAGGCGCTTTGAGCCGCATTAACTCGACGCCTATGGCATCAAGGTCAGATATACCTTCAAAACCACTGTCAAATATATCTCCGGCCATACAGATCATATCCGGTTCAGTTTTATTTATCGCGTCTACGATATTTGCCACCCATTTCCGGCCAACTGTTTCGCCAATGTGCAAATCCGAAACTAAAGCTATGCGTAAAGAAGAGAACCCGGCGGATTTATTTATGGATATTGTATAACGCACGGTTCGTATGTTTCTGGCATTATAAACGCCACAGATCATCGTAATGACCGAAAGGCAAATCGCAATCCCTGTTCCGGCGGCGGAATAAATTGTTGAACGCGGTATATAACCAGAATGTTGCAAAAAAAACCTGATGCCGTCCAAAATTAAGAGCGCCAGAAAAAAATAAAACACAGCCGGAATAGAACTCATGCCCGCAAGGCGGAAAGGTCTTGTCCAGCCGGACCGAACAAACGCGAGCAAAATAAAGGAATAACAAAATATAAAATAAACCGGCCAAAAAATTAAAGCTCTAAAAGAAGGCAGGAAATATTTTAATAATGCGAAAACCCTGATACCGGTATATAAATTTATACCCAGATAAGCGACGAGAAATAAGCCTGAACCAAACAACCACATATATAACCTGTTTGGGAGCTTATACTTAAGTTCGCTATAATTCAAGGCGGACAGTTAGCTGTACAAAAAAGCTGTAATAAGGGATACTAGGATTATGTCAACACCGGGTGCTGCTTTATTTTTCGATGTATACCGGCCTGATGCAAAAGTAGGGCGCTTCTTAAGCGTTCTTGTGCTTTCAGGCGTCGCTTACGGCCTTTACAGGGGCATTCAGGATAATTACCTTGCGGAGATTACCCATATAACGCCATTTGAACGCGGGATAGTGGAATTTTTTCGCGAGACCCCCGGCCTCCTTTTGATCTTTGTGCTTGCGCTGATGTACAGGTTTTCGGACAGCCGGATCTTTAAGATAGGGATCGCCATTATGACCGGAGGTATCCTTGGACTCCTGCTCACCAGCGCAAGTCAATTCTTTCTGACCAAATTTTACGTTGTTGTCTTTATGGTATTGTTCAGCGTTGGCGAGCACTTAATCATGCCGGTAAAATCCACCATCTCCATGGATTTGGCAAAAAGGGAAAAAGCCGGCGCTTCCCTGGGAATAACAAGCTCCATCACCCAGCTGGGCCAGATCGCGGGGTTCATAATTGTGACAACCCTTTTTTTCATCCTTACCCGGATGGGTTTTACACGGACGGATATGCTGGGGTACAGGCTGGTTATCGGTATGTCTGTCGGCCTTATGATCGCGTCGTTTCTGGCAGTCCTGGCCCTGAGGGAAACAACGCTGAAATCCCAAAGGCGGCGTTTTTATTTCGCGAGAAAATTTCACAAGTACTATATGCTGGAAGTTTTTTACGGCGCGAGAAAACAAATTTTCCTTACCTTTGCTCCGTACGTATTGATCCTTCATTACGGCGCCGATCCTTCGATAATGTCGGCTCTTTACGCGGTCTGCGCGGGATTCGGAATATTCTTCGGTCCGTTAACCGGAAGGATAATCGACAAGTTGGGGTATAAAGTGGTTATGGTAGGCGATACCCTTATTCTCGTTGTGGTCTGCTTTCTCTACGGCTTTGCGCACAGGCTTTTCCCGCACGGAATCGCCTTTATCGTGGTTTGCAGCAACTTTGTGCTGGATTCGATAATTTCACTGGCAAGCATGGCGAGTAACGTGTATGTTCAGCGCATCGCGTCAAGCCAGGAAGAAATCACCGCCACCTTGTCCACAGGTATTTCGGTAAATCACCTCATCAGTATATTTATCGCGTTAATCGGCGGCTGGATATGGAAAGTCACAGGCATTGAAGTTTTATTCAGCATTTCCGCTTTTATGGGAATACTAAACAGTGTTTACGCGGCAACGATTAAGAAAAGCGAAGAGTATAAAGCAAGTTAAGCTTTTATCAATCCTTCTATGATCATGTAGGCAAGGGGAATAAAAATAGCCGGAACGAAATTCGCGACTTTTATTTCCTTTAGCTCCAAAAAGTTAAATCCGATTCCCGCTACAATCAGGTTCCCCACCGCGGACATTTCACGGATTATATCGGCGGTTAAGTAGTCCTTCACCAAAATTGACACCATGGCAATACCGGCCTGATAAATGAAAACCGGAATGGCGGAAAAAATAACGCCGACTCCCATGGTTGCGCCAAAAATAATTGAAGTAGCCCCGTCCAAAATCGATTTAGCGAAAAGTACTTCATGGTTGCCCAAAAGGCCGCTCTGCATGGAGCCGACTGTGGCCATTGAGCCGCCGCAGAAAAGAATGGTAGTGCTGACAAAAGCTTTCGCGAAGTTGTGCCCTTCGCCGCCTGAGTTTTTACCAAGCCGGCTTTCCGCCCATTTGCCAACGCGGTTCATAAGCGCGTCAATGCCTATGAGTTCCCCAATGGCCGAACCGAGTACCATGCTCATGATGCACAGCAGCATCCTCTGGCTTTCCAAGGCGCCCTTAATTCCAATAAGAATGACAGAAAGGCCGACTGCTTTTCTGAAAGTTTCCTCAAACCTGGCCGGAATACCCCGCATTAAAAAGCAGCCCACCAGGGCGCACACAACTATAGCAATAGCATTTACCGTTGGTCCTAACATAGTAAGAATATTATATCAATTTTACATGCGATTCTGCAAACCCTCTACTCCACGACAAAATTTTTTGCTATGATAAGTCCAGAATATTTTGGCAGAAGAATAATTGTGGCAAAGCAAACGACGATTGGGAAAATAGCAGATGAATCGGTCCCTTTGGCTTTTTTCAGGATAATGGGCAGCCCTTACCTAAGAATCACCGGCCTGCAATGTATAGCATCCGCTTTCCGCAATTTCTTTTTTTTACAATACAGGGCCGCTTTATCTCCCGGCCTTATACCTGTAACCAGGGTAGATCATCCTCTGGATTTAAAGATTCCTTTCCTGCCCGGCAAGGTGAAAACTTACCTGGATTTTATAGCTTTTTGGGTTCGTTGTCTGGGTTTCTTATTACGGCAATGCGGCCGTAAAGCTTTGGAGCCTGTCAGGAGTTTTATTGAAAGCATTGGACAGGCCTACGCGTTCGCGGCGGAAGTTTACAGAATAAACCTATCCACCACTGACAGGCCTTTTTATATCACACAGCCGCGCTTCCTCTTTATACACGCCGTTGATCCGCATCTTATGTGCATACCCAGCCTTCATGTCATGATTGTTATCCGCACTTACACTCTTTTTAAAGAAACAATAAGAGCGATGGGCAATGAAACGCTGTTTGCCGCCCATGCGGAAGAACTGCGCCGTGGGGCGCTCGCCATTACCGATGCGGTGCTTTTTGTAAAACAGCACAGCGTGAACTGTATCTCCGCCGCCATGTACGCCATGAGCAGGTTTGATACCCGCCTTTTTCCGCCAGCCGAGGCGGAACGCTTTGCGTCAGATCTTTTCAGGGAAGGAAACAGCTTAACCAGGGAAGACGGAGAAGAAATCCGGGAGCACATTCTTTCCCTCTACCGCCGTTTCCTCATCGAGGGAGAAAAAAGCGATGACTGGAAAAAACCTTTGCTTGATTTTCTGAACGAGCTCCCCAGGAAGTGATATACCGGTACTTAAGCGCACATGATATAAGTCATTATTTCTTTACCGTGAGCGCCGACTAATACCTGCTTCTTCGGATCAACTATTAAGTCCATGGCTTCAAGTGGAATAGCCCCCAAAAGTACCTTACCGTTTCCGGGTACAACCAGAGCTGGTATCATTGTATTACGGTCCTTCCATATTATTTCAACCGCATCAGTTACTTTGCACGTTTCTTCTTTTGAATTCGCAAGCGTGGCAGAACGTTTCCCCCTTATCACCAGACCCAATTTCTTCTGAATTTCTTCATTAATAACCACTGTACTCGCCCCGGTATCTACCAATGCCTGCACCGTGATCTGTCGGATTTCGCTTTCCTTGATAAGCCCACGATCGCAGTAACTCACATCAGAAGCGTTTTTCAATGTAATTTCCTCATACACTAAACCCATTTCCGTTCTCCTTCCATATTTAAAAGTATATCAGAGAAACATACATTTCTCTATACCTATACTGCACTGGGATGCAAATTGCTTTGATTTTTCAAAAAATATTTCGCTCTGCCGCCTCCGAAAAAGCCGTCCAAAGCGAATCCATGACAGGCGGCCGGGCTTTAACGCGTATTATCTCGTCGGGGTTGAGGGGGTTGGGAAAAGCCAGGGAATAAGCGTGAAGCCTGATGCCGCCTGATTTTTCGCTGCGCCGCGCCCCGTATTTTAAATCCCCCTTGATATGAAGGCCAAGAGCCGCAAGCTGCGCGCGTATCTGGTGATGCCTTCCTGTAATAAGATCGATTTCCAAAAACAGGTAATGATCTCCCTGCCCGATAATTTTATAACGGAGTATCGCTTTTTTAAGAGCCTTATGTTTGCTTGCCGGTGAAGCCCCGCTAATTGCGTCAGGCGCAAGAGCAAAAGCTTTGTTCGTTTTACTGTTTACTCCAAGCCAGTGGACAAGTTCGCCATTCGGCGGCAGATCATTTTCTGTTGAAAATTTTTTGTCAATTGAAGGCTTCTCGACAATAGCCCAGTATTTTTTCTCTACGCGGCTGTCGCGGCTGGCAAAAGCGGAGCCAAGAAAAGCGGCGGCTTCAGGCGTCCTAGCAAGGAGCAGGCAGCCGGACACAGGCACATCAAGCCTGTGTACAGGAAATACTTCACCTTCATTATCTGGCTTAATGTGTTCCGAGGATTCGCCCGGTAGTTTGTTGATAACAATGCAGGCTTCGTTTTGATAGATCATTTTGTAATATCATAACGGAGCTTTTCCGCAATGACGCGGCCTGCGGCTTCCTGAAGCCTTTCCCTTGAAACGCGCTTTTCTTTCAGGGCGTTCAGAATTGAGGCGTGAACCGCGATCACATCTTTTGGCCAGACAATGATCATATCCACGCCGGCATTGATCGCTTCCACCGCGGCGGCGCCCGGGCTGATGCCGCTTGCCGCGACCGCGCCCATTGAAAAATCATCGGCGAGCACGATTCCTTTAAAGCCCAATTCAGCGCGAAGCCATTCCTTTATTACCTTGTCGGAAAGGCTCGCGTTCTTCCGGTTGTCCAAAGCCGGAACCATCACATGGGAGAGCATTATCGCGGAAGGGCTTTGGCCGCGAATTATAGCGGTAAAGGGTTTTACCATTTCGTCCAGAGCCGGTTTCCCGGCTCGTATTGCCACAGCTCCATCGTGGGGATCGGCGGCGCCGTTGCCGGGGAAATGTTTTACCGCGCTGGCAATGCCAAACGCGCTCATGCTTTTGACAAACACCGATGCCGCCTCCCCGGTAAAATCATGGTCGCTGCCGTATGATCTGGTCTCCAGAAACTTCCGGTTCTCGTCATTTAATGATTCCGCGACAGGCCCCAAAACCATGGTGATCCCAAGCTCCCTGATCTCCTGGGCGGAACGCCGGTACAGGGTTTCCGCCCTTGCGAGGGAAGCTTCCCTGCCTTCCTTTTGCGCAAGCTCCCAAAAAGAAAACGCCGAAGGCAGCCTCTCCACCCCGGGGCCAAAACGTTGCACAACGCCGCCTTCGTGATCCACCGCGATAAAAGGCGCGATACCCGCGCCGGCTTTTACAAGGGCGGTTGTTTCGGCAAGCAGCTTTTTAACATCTTCTTTGGGCGTGTCCAAATTATATCTGAAAAGAACTATCCCCCCGGCGGGAACCCTTTCCAGAATGCTGCGCATCGCGGGAGTCAGGCTGGTTTTCCCGTCAATACCCGCAAGAAGAACCTGCGCCGCAAGAACGCTGTCGCTCATGGAAGCGGCAATTTCCGCGGCCCGTCTGGCATTAAGGGTATTATCAGCGCCGGCTGTCGTTTGGGAGAAAAGTTCCGGACAAATGAGAATAAACAACAGGAAAAAGCCAAAGCGCATATCATAATATATACTTTATCGAACTTCTTCGGAAACCCGGCCTAATCAAAAAGAAATTAAAAACTTCTATTGTATGGATTATACGGCACGGATTATATTTATTACGGAGGTAATCATGGCTTCATCTGCGTTGAATGTTTTATCGGGAATTGCGGCGGCGGCGGCGGGGCTGGCCGGTGAAAAAGTAGCCAAAGACGGAACGGTACCCGGTTTGGATCTGGGGGCTATTATCCAGGCCATGTTGGGCAAATCCGGAGGGGCTGCCGGAGTTCTGGGTAACGTGGCCAGCCTTGCGGCAAAATCGGGGCTGCTTAACAATTCCAATCTTGGAAATCTTGCTGGTCTGGCAGGTTCTTTGCTCTCTGTGGGAAAAGCGCAAACAGCAAGCAAAGCCACCGGCGGCATTGAAGGTCTGGCGGCGGCAATAGCTGGCAATTCCGGTACAGGGGCGGCTCTTGGCTCTATCGCTACCCTGGCCTCCACTCTGGCAAAATCAGCCAAAGACAAAAAGGAAACAACCGGTATGGCTTCTGAATTGGGAAAAACCTTGAGCGGCAAGTTCGGAGTTTCTCTTGGCGAAGGAACGGCCATTAAAGCCCTGGATAGCGTATTGGGAAACGATGTTAAAGGCGAACTCTTTAAAGCGGTTCTGAAGGGCCTTTCGTAGAAGGTAACGCCCGGTTTTCACTGTAGGCATCCAATATACCCGCGTTATCCATCGCCTTCCGAAGACGGGTTATCGATAACGCGGCTTTCTGGTTGCCTGTCTCATCAAACAGCCTTTGCATTAACATGGCCGCTCCCTCAAGGTCTCCCCGCAATTCAAGAAGAAGGCCGGCGTTATAAGCGGCGGCAAAACTGCCGGTGTCCCGGTAGATTTCGAGAAACGCTTCTTCCGCGCTTTTAAAGTCTCCTTTCTTTACCAAAGCGGAAGCGTTTTTCGCTCGTTTTCTTATTGCCTTGTCTTTTATTTGCACAGGCTCAAATTCACGCCGTTCAGTCAGGGTATAAGGAGCTAAATAATCGGCAATGTCCTTCATGCCCTTTTGAACCATTTCCTGTATAACTAATTCCACCGGTTTAAGACCTCGTAGTTCCTCACTGGAATAGCTGTTGTTGAAATTCATCGTTTCGGTTCCAATTACTTGCGCGTCACTGGTTCGTGTTATGGTTCGTGTTAGATTAAAGCTAAAGGATAGTTGGACATCGCGCTTGTAAATTGTATATCTGACTATGTTTCCTTCTTTATCCCTTCGCGAGGCCTGTTCCATGCTGTCTTGAGAAGCCGCTGAAATAATTTGACCGCTAAAGAGAGCGTCGGCGTAATATTCCACATTTCCATTGGCCTCCCACGCCCGCTGGATTTCCACGGGATCAATCAGGGTAAAACGTTTTACCGCCTGGATGCGTGAGCGGCTTACGCTGGTCAACAAGGAAGCGGCGCGGCGTTGCAGCGGAGTATTTTGTGTTGTCGCGAAAGGCATAATCGCGATTCGTTGAATTCCCACTGTATTCCAGACAGGAGGCCGCTCTACCTGAACAGTTACAGCTGTCGCGCAGCTTGCAAGAATGGCTGCAAGGGCAAGAAAGCCTGTCAGGATAACTGAGAAGGAAATGTATTTTTTCAAGTTCGTCCTGCCTCTTTGTTGGTTGTTGTTTACGATTCCCCTTCGGCAAGCGCACAGATAGCCTTTGCCCAATTTATGTATGGCAGCTTTGCGAGGTCTGAAATGGTTTTGACCTTAAAAGCCTCTTTTAACAGTTTGGCGTCTCCCGCGCTGATCCCCGCAATCGCGTCAACAGGCGCGGCGGTGAGTTCTTTGAGAGAAAGCTTCTCATATTTTTTGTCAATAAATTTGTTGATGTTCATTTAAATCCCCCTAAAGAATATTTTATACTTTCGGCCAAAAAATGACAACTTTCCTTTTTATCCTGGCTTCTTTTCAATGATTTGCTTTATCTACGCTGGATTGATATACTCAATAGAATCGCGGAAGAAGGTAACAAATGAAAAAGCAGGGATTTAACCCGTATCTTCCATCATGGGAATATGTCCCGGATGGAGAGCCAAAAATATTTGGCGGCAGGGTCTACGTGTACGGCTCTCACGATAAATTTAACGGCTATGTTTACTGTATGAACGACTACGTTTGCTGGTCGGCGGACGAAAACGATATAACAGACTGGCGTTATGAGGGGGTTATCTATTTAAAAACGGATGACCCTTTCAACAAAGACGGCGCGATGAACCTTTACGCGCCGGATGTAACCCGGGGCTCTGACGGCAAGTATTATCTTTACTATGTCCTTGACAAAGTGAACGTTGTCTCCGTCGCGGTCTGCGAAACGCCCGCCGGAAAGTATGAGTTTTTAGGTTATGTGCATTACGCGGACGGAACCATGCTCGGCAGGAAAGAAGGGGACATTCCTCAGTTTGATCCGGGCGTTCTTACGGAAGGCGAAAAAACATACCTGTATACGGGGCTATGCCCAAGGGCCAAAACGGAAGATAACAGATCCCATTCGTCGGCTGTAGTTTTGGGGCCGGATATGTTGACAGTACTGGACGGGCCTTTTCAAATTATCCCCGGCGTTAACGCAAGCCGCGGCACAGGGTTTGAGGGACATGAGTTTTTCGAGGCGTCTTCTGTCCGCAAAAAGGGCGGCACGTATTATTTCATCTATTCTTCCGTTGCCCTGAACGAGCTGTGTTACGCGACAAGCAAGAATCCGCTTGCTGACTTTTCCTACGGCGGAGTGATTGTAAGCAACGCCGATTTGCATATCGATTCCTACAAGCCTGCCGAAAAACTGATGTACTGCGGCAACAACAACCACGGAAGTATCGCGGAGATAGCGGGAAAATGGTACATCTTCTACCACAGGCACACAAACGGGAACGAGTTTAGCCGCCAGGCCTGCCTTGAACCCATCGAGATAAAAGCAGACGGCTCCGTCCGCCAGGTCGAGATGACATCATGCGGCCCTAACGGCGGCCCTTTAGCCGGCGGGGGCGAGTATCCCGCTTACATTGCGTGTAACGTTTTTCGCGTGGAAGAGAATGCTTCCGTGGACGCGCCTTCCAAACCATACTGGCCTTGCCGCAACCCCGAATTGCCCTACATCACCCAGGACGGAAAAGACGGCGACGAGGAAACCGGCTTCATCGCGAATATACTGGACAATAGCGGCGTCGGCTTTAAATACTTTGACTGCAGGGGAGTAAGCACCGTAAAAGTAAAGGTACGCGGATACTGCCGCGGTTTTTTCGAGGTAAAAACAAAATGGGACGCCGCCCCTCTCGGAAAAATAGAAGTCGTCTCCAGCAATGTCTGGAAAGAATTTTCTTCCGACATAAAAATACCTGACGGAATACAGGCGTTTTACTTTGTCTACAGGGGCACAGGGAACGCGACCTTGGGGGCCTTTAGTCTGGGGTAATATTGGTTATGCGTGACATGAATATAACACCTTATGCTATACTCCCCTTATGTCCCTTAACTGGAAAGAAATAAACCTTATCCTCGAAGAACTTGAATTGCCTGGCGCGCAGATCCAGAAAGCGGTTCAAAGCGCCTTCGATGTCCTGTGCCTTAAGCTCTACGGGAAAGGCGGGGCAAAAACCCTGCTTGTCTCAATCAGCCCGCTTGCATGCAGGATACATGAGACTTTTGAATCCGCGCCAAAAAGCGCAAAGCCGCTGCGTTTCGCGGAGTTTTTGAATTCCAGAATTATAAACGGCCGGATAGAGGAAGCCGTCCAGCTTGGAAATGACAGGATAGTGCGGATTACCGTCAGGCGCAATTCTGAGGAAGGCGGGGAACACTTTCTCATTTATGTCAGGCTCTGGTCAAACGCCGCCAATGTGATCGTTACGGACACGGAAGGGAAGGTGCTGGACGCGATGCGGCGGCTGCCGAAAAAGGGAGAGGTTTCAGGCGGTTTATACAGGCCGGAATCCCTATCAGGCGGCAAAGAAAAAAGCGGCAAAGAGTTTCAGGTTCGCTCCTTTCCGGACGATCTGCTTGCCGGCCTGCCGCCCGACGCTTCGTTTAACCAAAAGATCGACGCCTTTTACCGCCGGGAGGGCGGCGCGCTTTCGCTTGACAGTTTACGGGAAGAAGCCAGGCGGAAAATTGAGGCAAGCATCGACAGGTTAAAAACATCCCAGGAAAAACTTAACGGGAAAAAAGAAGATTTTTTAAGGGCGGAAAGATTTAAGGAATACGGCGACATAATCCTCTCGAATATGATTCTTATTAAACCGGGCGATGAATGGCTTGAAGTAGAAGGCTTCGATAGAGATTTCGGTGGAGAAGGGGAGGCCGCAGGCACGGTAAGGATTAAAATCGATCCGCATAAAAAACCTTCGGCTTGCGCGGAAGATTACTATGAGCAGTACAGAAAAGCCAGGAGCGGCCTGACGGAGCTGCAAAAACAAATCGAAGAAGGCGAAGAGGAACTTTCGCGCCTTGAGGAGACTCTGAACTCCCTGCTTGCCGAAACCAACCCGCTGGTACTAAACAAGCTTTTAAAAACCTCGCTTCTTCATGGAAAGCTGATCTCCCCCGCGCGGCAGGACGACCTTAAACGGCCCGGCCTGTCCTTCCGCCGCAAAGACTGGCTTATCATTGTCGGACGGGACGCGGCGGAAAACGACGCCCTTCTAAGGAAGCACGTTAAAGGCGGCGATCTCTGGCTCCACGCAAGGGACTATCCCGGCTCGTATGTGTTTATCAAGCAGCGCCCCGGAAAAACCATACCCCTTGACATTCTGCTTGACGCCGGCAGCCTGGCCATCTTTTATTCAAAGGGGCGGAAGAACGGCGGAGGGGATCTTTTTTATACCCAGGTAAAATACCTGCGAAGGACCAAGGGCGGGCCAAAGGGGCTTGTACTGCCCACCCAGGAAAAAAATCTATCGGTTAAGCTTGATGAAGAAAGACTGAAAGAGCTGGAAGACTGTAAGGTGGAGAAATAAGTAAATGCCGGCAAAAAAAAACCAAAAAACGCCCGACGATTTTTGGCGGGAGTACGAAGGGCAAACCGGAGAAAAAGTCCTTGCCCGCGGCCTTGGGCGCTATATGTCCGGTTGGGAAGAATTTGACAGCAAGGAATGGACTTCGATTTGGGGATTAATTATTGCCACGTCAGGGGGATTCCGGTTTCATCATTTCCCCCAAACAAGCTGGCTTAACGCCCTGTCTAATTCAGGAAATAATAGCGCCCCAAAGGAAAAAACTTTTTTTATTCCAAAGGAAAAAATAATTTCCGCAAAGTTGATTGAGGAAAAAACATGGTGGAAAAAAATATTCCGGTCTGCTCCGCCGCGACTGTTGGTTGATTACCGGGATGGAACAGATAACACCAAACAGGTATTGCTGGAAGTTGAGTTCAAACATGAAAATTTGGCAGAGTCACTTTGTCCTGAAAATAAAGGATGAATACTACCCGCTGTTTGCGGAAAGGGCTGCGACAGCGGCGCCCAAAAGCGACGCCTGTTCCACCGGGGATATGGCATAGGAGCGCGGCTTGCCCCTGTTGAGCAAAACGTGAAGATGCGATTCCAGGGCGCTCCTCATCCCCTTGTAAATCATGTAGGTGGTTCCCTCAACCGCGACACGCACAGGCACAAAGGGGTCGAAACCCGCTCCGGCTTTCTCGATGGCCGCGGCAAGCACAGCCGCCGAGAAGATAGCGCCACGCTCGGTTACCATCGAGGTAAGGTACACAAAGCTGGTCAGGGCGTCTCTTTCGTCAAGGCCGAAGAGTTCCCCAATCGGGCCGGAGCGGGCGAGCGGCTCGTGCATAAACGCGTTCAGGTCTTTCGTCTGCATCGTCGGCCAGGAAAGGAATTCGTCAGCTTTATTGAAACTAAAAAGGCCGTCACGCAGAGCCCGCGAAATAATGTGGAACGTAAGCGGCCCCAGGTAAGCGCCGGAAGCGGCTTTTTCCAGGGTATACGCGTCGGGAAATTTGGTTGTTTTATCATATTCTCTGTCAAGAAACCCGACATAGCGATGGGCAAAATTGCCCGACTCGCAGACCACAATTTGGGGGCGCTCGGCGGAATTAAAATTAATTTTGGGTATGCGGCTTTCCGGGTACGCGGTATTGAACCCCGTTCCCAGGATAAAGCCTACCACAGGCCCAATCTCCACGCCGTATTTATCCTCGCCGCGGCGAAGGCCGCCGTGCGCCGGCAGCTCCGAAAAACCGGACAACAGCGTTGCAACCGTATCATTCAAGAGGACTATCTTCTCTGGCGGCTTTGCGCCCCGCCGGATCAAAGCTTCCCTTAACCCCGCGCCCATTGCCTTGCCAATTACCTCAGGAGCGTCTACCTCTTTGCTAAAGGACAAAAGGATTCCATCCGTTTCTTTGGTAATCTCCATCGCGTAGGAAAAACAAAAACCAATCCCTTCTATTTTTTTCTCGGCTTTTTCAATAAGCGGCGCGGTTACCGCGGCAATCTCGTCAAAAAAAGGAATCGCGCCTATGGGCCCGCTGGTTCCGGGCATTGGAACCTTCCGGCTTTCTTTGACCACAGCCTTGCCGCTTTCGTCAAATTCCACGAGCGCGGCCCGGAGATTGGTGCCTCCGGCATCCAGGGCAATAACAACCTTTCCCGGCGCGATTTTGGACACCGGGCTGATATAGGCGGGAATCATGGGAAGGCTGGACGGCAGCCCATTAAGCCCCCTTTCCATCTCATAAAGCACGTCTTCCACCAACGCGGCGGAATCAATGCGGTCATAATGAAAACCGTAATAGCGGGCAAACTCGGACAAAGCGGCCGGATCAAATTTCTTACTCATAGCTTAATAATAACACCAACATGATGAATTACAAGAGTCTGACTATAAAAGTCTACATAGAATCATGTAGACTGCTGTTCCGCCAAGAATGCTGACAAGGAAATTGCGTTTCCATAGGTGTAAAACGGCGGTGATTGCCGAGGCGCCAAGCGCCAATAGACCGTCAATTTGATCCGTTTTAAACGAAGCGCCCAGGATGTTAAAACTCAGTACGGTCATAGCCACGGGAGGGATAATTTTTTCCGCGAAATCAACAAGGCGGCTTATGCCGCCGAGGCGCTTGCTGCCTCTTTTACTGTTACTGTCAGAGCCTTTGTTACGCGAGAAAAACAGAAAGGGAAAAGCCCTGCAAAAGAGGATCACCGCTCCCATCGCTAAAACCATGCCCAGGGCTTCCGTAACGCTATTCATGGCTTTCACTCCCGCGAAGCCGGTTGCGCTCTACGATGGCCGAAAAAGCCAGCGCCAAAGCAAGGGAAGCCAGGAGCGAAATCGTACCCGGCAGGAAGAATACGCCCAGCAGGGCGGCGGCGGCGGAGACAACAAACACGCCGGGCTTTTTTACCCTTTTAATTTGCTCCGTCATCAGAACCACAAAAAGGGCGGTCAGGGCAAAATTTATCCCCTTCATGTCAAAGGGAATAAGGGCCCCCGCGAGAGCTCCCAAAAGCGTGCCGCTCACCCAGTAAGATTGATCCAGGACAGCGACATACATCATAAAGAGAGGCTTTCTGTCTTCCGGCAGATCCGGCATGGATGAAAAAAGGGCGAAAGTTTCATCGGACAGGGAAAAAATAAGATAGGGCTTAAAAGGGCCGGAAAACTTATTCAGCATGGAAAAGCTGTACGCCGAATGACGGATATTTATAACGAGCTGGACAAGGCAGACTTCCAAAATGGTTGTCCCCGCGGCAAAAAGCCCAATGGCGAAAAACTGCCCCGCTCCGGCATACATCCACAGGCTCATTGAAAGGGCAAGCCACCACGGATAACCCGCCCCGGTCGCGACAAGGCCAAAGGCAATGCCGAGGGTTATATAGCCAAGCAGTACGGGAACAGAATATTTTAAAGCTTCCAGAAAAACAGCTTTACGGGAAAATCCTAACGTGTCTGTCATGTTAAAACCCGCGATCCGGCAGCGTTACAGATTTACCCAAGCCGCTCCCTTTTCGGAGCTTTCGGCGCACTTGTTGATGAACCTGACACCGTCTACGCCCATTTCAACGCCGGGGAAATCCATATCCTCTTCGCCGACGCTTAGGCCCGCTTTGAGTTTGGCAAGGGCGCCGACGTAGGCCTTGTAGATATTTCCCATTATCTCATGATAAGCCGCCGGGCGGCCTGACGGAACCGTGGAGTGATTTTGCGCGAGGGGATGAAAGCCGTCCTGGCCCGGCGCCCAGCGCTCCTTTGGCTGTCCCAGCTTGAAAAGGTCGATATAGTCGGGATTTTCCTGCGTCCACTGGATTGAGCCTTTGGAGCCCAGAATTCGCAGGCGAAGCCCGTTGTTGTAACCGATAGCTACCTGGCACGGCCAGTAAAAACCTTTCGCGCCGCTTGTGTATTCAACCATGATGTTTGCGTTGTCGTCCAAAACGCGGCCTTCCACAATTTTATCCAGCCGGGCGCAAAGGGACTTTATTCTAAGCCCCGTTACGCAGGAAACCATATTTTCGATGTGGGAACCTATGTCCCCCACGGTGTTGGTTTTGCCTGAACTTTTCGGATCCAGCCGCCATATCGCGTGTTTGTTGCCTTCTTTTTCAACGGCGGTAGCCAGCCACTCCTGCAAGTACTCGGCGTTAACAAAGCGAATTTCGCCGATGCTGCCTGAGCGGATCATCTCCCTTATCTGCTTAACCGCCGGAAAACCTGTGTAGGTGTAAGTAACGGCGAAAAGCAGTTTGTTTTTCTTTGCTATATCCGCCAGTTCCCGGGCTTCCGCTGTTTCCAAAGTGAGCGGCTTGTCGCAAACTACATGAATTCCCCTGTTTAGAAAGGCCTTACATGCCGCGTAATGGCTGTCGTTGGGGGTTACGATCACAACAAAATCTATCCTGTCGGGGCGCGCGGCTTCCGCACCGGCCATTTCGTCAAAAGTTCTGTAGCAGCGATCCATGGCAATACCCAGGGCTTTGGCGGTCGCTGTGTTGTTTTCGGCGGAACGTGAAAAACAGCCGGCCTCAATTTCCGCCAGGCTGTCCAGGGCGATTGCTTTGCGGTGTGTGTCGCCTATCATCGAGCCTTGCCCGCCGCCTACCATTCCGTAACTTAATTTGACGCCAGTTTTTTCGTTGGCTATTTTTTCCATCATCTGAAGCACCTCAAAAATATTTGCGACACGGCCGACTCGAACGGCCCACCTACAGCTTAGAAGTATACGCTACGCCTATAACTCAATTTGTCTCTACTTATCTTTATATGGGTTTTGGCAATGGAATGTCAAGAAAAGTAAGATGAAGGTTAACAAGGAAAACTCACTTTTTTTCTACTGTCCTTCGCATGTGAAATTCGGTGAATGCTTTTGTAACCCTATTGGCAAACACACCGTATAAGGTGTATTATTAAGCTATGAGCGGCAAGGACTTCGTGAAAAAGCTTATTAAGAGCGGATGGGTACTTGATAGGGTAAAAGGCTCCCACCACATCATGCGGAAGGGCGGCGACTGCTTATCCGTCCCGGTGCATGGCAACGAAGATTTGAAGCCAGGGATGCTTGATTTTTTGGAAAAGAAGGCGGGATACAAATAATGAAAACGGTTATACCTTGCAGGATTAAATACTCAAGTTCTGATAAATGCTGGTATGTGGAATCGCCTGGATTCTATAAGGGCTATTTGACCTATGGGAAAACCTTGGAAAAAGCGAAAGCCATGGCCGCCGAGGCTGTTTCAGGGCTTCTTGAGTCTTATCTAGAGCATGGGGATAAATTCAATATCCCGAAATTGAAGGTTGCACCTGATTGGTATGGGATCGAGATAGAGCCAGGGCTGGCGTTTGCCATGTGGCTCCGCAATGCCAGGATTTCCAGTAACATGACCCTTGCCGAGGTTGCGGAAAAAATGGGAGTAAAATATCAAGTTTACCAGAAGCTTGAGAACCCAAGGACAGCAAACCCTACGCTGAAAACGCTGAAAAAACTGGAAGCAATATTTGGTCAAGAATTGTTGGCAGTTTAGGCTTATTAGCTATATCCCCTCCCCGGTAGTCTTAAACTATTTCATTGTCCAATAATGACTTACAGATGCGACACGGCCGACTCGAACGGCCCACCTACAGCTTAGAAGGCTGTTGCTCTATCCGGATGAGCTAGTGTCGCGGCATCTGGTTTTCTTTGTAGCATAAATTTAACGCATTTGGAAGGGGGATGTTTTCAACTCTTCCTTCCGACGGCGATCAGGATTTCGGCGTTTTGATCGTAGGGGCGCTCGTCCCAGCCGCCGTAAAGATCCACGTACGCAAAGCCGGCCTTAAAAAGCAGGGCACGCAGTTCGGTTGCGGCGTAAAGCCGCTGGGTAAAGGTTTTTTCGACTCTCTTTGCGTTGGGCTTTTCGGCGTTGGGGATCAGAATCCAGCGGTTTTCAAGGGCGGCCCAGGAATCAACCGCTTTGTATTCGGTAAGTACGGTGCAGCCGGCTCTTTCAAACCATTCCCCGGGAATAAAATCCCTGACGGCGATTTCTTTTCCCAGGGTTTCAATGAGGAAAGTTCCGCCGGGTTTAAGGGATTCGTGTACGTTACGCGCCAAAAGCAAATCGTCTTCCGGTTTTTCAAAATAGCCAAAAGAAATATAAAGGTTCATAGCCGTGTCAAAAAAACCAGGCCGGACAAAAGAGCGGGCGTCGGCCAGAACGTACTCGATATCAAGGCCCTCGTAAGCGGCGTCCTCACGGGCGGTTTCCAGAAGGGATTCGGTTATGTCCACACCGGTCATGGCAAAACCCCGGCGGGCAAGTTCCGCCGTGATTCGCCCCATGCCGCAGCAAAGATCCAGCGCCCTGGGGCCGGTTTGGGGAACCAGACCGTAAAGGTTTAAACCCGCGAGACGTGTAACGCTGTCCGCGACTTCGGGGACTTCCGCCCAGTGTTTATCGTCAAATATTATAGGAGAAAAATTCTCCCAAAAATCAGTATCGTTAAACCATTCTTCCATGTACTTCATTTGTAAAATATACCACCACGAAAAAAGCCCGCGCAATATAGCGCAGGCTTTTAAATAACAAAATGAAAAACGTTTTTCGGTAAATTACGGATTAATCTTCTTTAAGGTATGAGGAATTGACATAACCGCGAACACTTCCGGACCTGATTTCCCACCAGGTACCCGAGTTGTTAAGTACTTCAACACGAGTGCCGCGCGGCAGTGATCCAACAAGGGAATTGTCGGCGGATGGTCCGCTTCTGACATTCAGTGAATCGACATTTACAACATAACGGCCTGAGCTGCGGGATGAGGAGCTTGAGCTTCTGCTGCTACTGCTGCTTCCGCCGTCGCCGCCGAGCCTGAAGGTTACGCCGAAGTGGAAAAATGCGTAATAGTAGTATGTATAGTAATCACGACTACCCCAAAAACCATAATCAAAGTCGTAAGACCCAACGGCATAACGATCGTAGCCCAGCTCGCCGAATATCCCGATAATGTCGTTAAAGAAATATCGGCACCCCACATTGAAGCCGTATGAAAAGCCGCCGCTTGACCAGTATTTTGACTCATAGCCCCAATTGCCGACACCGATGGAATAGCCCAGTTTCATGGTAACATAGGGATCAAGGCCCCGCACTTCAAAGTTGGGATGCCAGCTTACGCGGACTAAGATAGGAAGCGTTACCCCGTCAGAAAAATCTTCAAAATTGGACGCGAATCCGAATTCCAGGCCCACGGCAAGGGCAACGGGAATGGGCAAGGCATAGTCAGCGGCAACAGTTAAGCCAAACGAGAACAAACTACTATAAGAAGACCATCCGGCAACTCCTGAAAATCCAAAGTGAAACGTTGGGCTTAAAAGAATAGAATTCTTTTGTATTGGATCAGGAAAGGAATGGATATCGAAGGAGAAAGCAGTCCCCCCGATCACCACGAGAATCAACAAAACTAGAACGATCTTTTTCATAAAAGAACCTCTTTTTTGATACGGTCGAATGACCGCACATTTTATCAAACAGGAAACAACGTTTCCTGAAATATCTAATAACCGGTTTTTAACCGATTACAAATATTACAGCCTCATTTTTAAATTGTCAATTGCGGGTAACGCCCACACCCAATGAGGGCTAAAAAAATTGGCATGCCGCTATTGTTTTGTAAATACTGTGTCAGTTTCATCATGACCTGCGCGGGCATATAAAGTAAGTTTATTGCCGCTGACTCCAAAAGCGGCAGTATCGTATGAGCCGCGAGGAGAAGACAAAGTACCTCTTTTGCCATCGAACTTGTAAGTTCCGTTATCAATCTCCACATCATTACCTAACATAATACTTCCGGCGGTATAATTTGATCCGGTGAATTTAAGGTAGATTTGGACATACCCGCCTACATCATTGACCCATCGGGTTCCCGAAAGGCTGCCACCGCAGCCCGCCATTGAAAGCCCGATTGCCGCCACAAGGGCGGCAATCCCGAAGGCTTTAATAAATTTCTTCATTATATAACCCTTCATTTTAATTGTCGGATTATTCCGCTTTCAGGTACGAGGAATTGACATAACCGCGAACACTTCCGGACCTGATTTCCCACCAGGTACCCGAATTGTTAAGTACTTCAACACGAGTACCGCGCGGCAGTGTTCCAACAAGGGCCCTGTCGGCGGATGGTCCGCTTCTGACATTCAGCGTATCGGTATTTACAAGCATATACCGCCCTGATCGCGACGATGAGGAACTTGAGCTGCTATTGCCGCCAAACCTGTAACCCAGACCGAGCTTGACACGGGGGCCCATGCCGTAGGTCGCATCGATACCAATTGTTTTTGCCGTATCCTTAAAAACCTTATTGGGGAAGCGGAAATGGAACAGGGCTTCAGTCCTAAGAAAGAGGGCTTTTGAGAAATTTATATCAAAGCCTACGCCGCCCAGGAGGCCTAACTGGCTCGCATCCATGGGTTTTTCGTCAGTACTGTTTTTGTCCCAGCTTTTAAGCACAAGGTTGTAGTCGGCACCGAGGAGGGGGAAAAAGGTAAAGCTGCCCGAACCGATGGGGAACTTGCCCAGGAGCGAAAAGCCGAGCTGGAGCATGTTGCCATCTTCAGGCATGGTACCTAACGAAAACCCTTTGACTTTGGCGGTTAACATTCCATAGGCAAAGCTGGCATCCATTTCCGCGTATGTAGCGTCGAAAAATAAGAAGCCGCCTACGGAGAGGTTCCGCACATTTACATCATAACTCATTCCCATTATATCTCCTTTAACACCGTTGCCGATGAGGCTCCAGTCAAAAAGCCCGCCGCCGCCCAACGCCAAAGAAAACCCCGCCGCAAAAGCCCCTGTCGCCATGATTGCGATGAGCGCCAAAACTAAAATACTCTTTTTCATTGCTTTCCTCCTTTAATAATTTGTAAACAAAAGAACGGGCCTTATTTGGCTGTTCTCAGATACTCCCTTATATCATTTAGCCGTTTCCCGTTGTTTTCCGCCAAAAAATCTTCCCGCCAATTATTATCAAACTCAATTTTAGTTGTTTTCAAATAACTGCTCTTATCCATGAATTCATCGTAGTCCTGCTTGGTTAACTGTTCCGTGCGAATAAGAGTGGTATACGGAGGGCTGGGTATTACTTTTTGAATTCGAATATAGTATGTTCTGCCCGCCTGAAGATTCATCTTTTCGTGAACAAAGTTGGATGATCTTGCCACAAAGGTATGCGCCCCGGGTGTTGTTTTCCAGAACAGGCAATACCTTGAAGAACCCTTCATGCCTTCAAACGTTCCAACCGGCTTTTCTCCGTCCCAAATTTGAGCTTCTGTCGAACTGGACTGCAGGAAAATAACTACCGCGCTTCTGTTGTCCGGCTGTATCGGCTCATCCAAAACTATGAATGGCGGGGCTGAAGAACATGAAACCCCTATTACCGCGACAAGCGCGACAAGACCGAACACTTTTAACACATTTTTCATAAAAACTCCTTTTCTCTTTGTTTTTTATTCCATTGCCAGGGAATCAAGCCTTTCCAAAGCCCAGTAGGTATACTTGCGTATGCGGCTGTCCGGGTCTTTTTTAAGGCTGTCAAGGATTTCGTGGCTCTGGGAATTGTTGAGCCTTTCCAGGGCTTTAACCACGCATACGCGCACTTCCTGGTCAGGGTCTTTGGCCGCCAGCACTATGCCCCTGAACGCCGGTAGCGTATCAAGCAGCGACAGCATCTGCGCAGCTTCCCTACGCGCCGCTACGTCCCTGTCCGAGATACGCCTCTTAAGTTCGTCCACATAGCCGGTCTCTTCCAGCACTGTAACAAGGTACGGCTTCAGCGACGCTATCTCGTCCTTCAGAATCTCCAGAATGTAAGGCTCGGCCTTCTTGCCCTGCATCCTGAACACCGGTATCAGTTTCTCCCGCAGCTGCGGCTCGCTGTCCTTGAAGATCTCAAGCAGCTGGACAATGTCCCGCTTGGATGCCCTCTGGGCCAGCGCCTTCT
>Ga0268262_10002197_pt1 | contig 22915 bp, 21 predicted proteins | sample TergutNc150P3_FD_190354 | JGI IMG/M metagenome (GOLD analysis project Ga0268262, IMG submission 190354) | Nasutitermes corniger P3 segment gut microbial community from laboratory colony in Florida, USA - Nc150 P3 (SPAdes) (version 2) | ecosystem: Host-associated > Arthropoda: Insects >...
ACCAAAAGACGATTCTCCACATTCCGAGTGTTACTTCTGGTGAGTCGACTAAAGATAAATACATTGAGGTAGATACAATTATTGATGCTATAGGTGTGGTAGAAACGGTCGATTCCGATACGAACATCATAAATGTCAAAAGACACACGGACGGTAAAATCATCAAAATTGCAGATTTAGTCAATGACAATGTCACTAGTCGTGAGAAAGTGGTCTCATATCTACGTAGCGTTAAAGATATGGATGACGTAGACTTAATCATTGCGCTCGGAATGGCAAAAGAAGGCTTTGATTGGCCATTTTGCGAACACGCACTAACCATAGGTTATCGCGGATCTCTGACAGAAATTATTCAAATAATAGGACGTTGTACAAGAGACAGCGAAAACAAAACACACTCGCAATTTACAAACCTTATTGCCGAGCCTGATGCTGAAAGCGACGAGGTCGTTGGGTCAGTAAACAATATGTTGAAGGCGATAACGGCATCATTGCTGATGGAGCAAGTGTTAGCGCCGAATTTCAATTTTAAGTCCAAAAAAAGCGATGACGATGAAAGCGATGATGACGAGAGAACCATCCGTGTTGGTGGATTACGAGAACCATCTACCCAACGGGTTAAGGACATCGTAAATTCAGATTTGACGGAGCTGAAAGCGAGTATTCTTCAAGATCCCGACATCTTAAAATCTGCAAATGGGGCAATCGATCCAGATATTGTGAACAAGGTTCTTATACCGAAAGTCATACTGACCAAGTATCCTGAACTATCAAAAGATGAGCTAGAGGAAGTTAGACAACAATTGGTTGTCGATATGGTCATACGCCACGCCACGATCAAAAATCACGGAGACCGCCGCATCATTGATATGGGTGGTAAGTTTATCAACATTGAAGAATTAAACATTGATCTCATTGATACGATAAATCCGTTCCAGCAAGCGTTTGAAGTACTATCCAAGTCGATAACGCCCAAAGTGCTAAAATCGATTCAGGATTGCATATCGGCATTCAAAGTTAATATGACGGATGACGAAGCGGCAATTCTATGGCCGAGGATTAATGAGTTTGCGAACGCTATGCACCGTCCTCCGTCCCTTGATGCGCTTGATCCACACGAGCGCCGTCTTGCCGAGGCACTAGCTTATCTTAAGCAGGTGAAGCGAGGGATGAATAATGGATGATGAAATACGCAAATCGAAACTGCAAAAGATTTTTGATAACGATCCTCTCGGTCTGCTTGACGCTAAAGAAGCTCCGAAGCAAGAGCGGCGTGATGATGAATGGAGGCTCATAGAACAGTTCAATGAAATAACACAGTTCTATAAAGACAACCAACGACCGCCCCACATGGATGGAGGGGATATTAACGAGTACACCCTTGCAGCAAGATTAGATGGGATTAGGCGCGACCCGAAGAAGGTTGAAGCGTTACAAGCCTTTGATACCTATAATCTACTGTATGTGGAGGCAACACCACCAATATCACTTGAGCAACTTTTGATCGAAGACCCACTCGGCTTGCTTGAATCTGACGAGGAAGGTGACAGCATTTTCAAAATGTCGCACGTTAAGCCAACCGATAGGTTACGCCCCGATTATATTGCTCGTCGTAAGGTTTGTAAGGAATTTGACAGATACGAGGACGCGTTCAAACATATACACATAGATCTTGAATGCGGACGTCGTAAACTGCTAGAGTTTAAAGGACAAGACGATTTGGTTGTGGGTCGATATTTTGTGTTGCGCGGAGTAGTATTTTACTTGGAAGTTGATGATGCAAGCCTAACAGAAAAAACCTATCAGGGACAAGTATATCGTAGAAAAGATGGTAGAACACGTTGTATATTTGATAATGGCACGGAGTCAACTATGCTGTTTCGTTCCCTTACCAACGCAATGCGTGTCGATGGTTATGGTATCAGCGAATTACAAACTGACAACGAGATGCCACAAGTTGGACCGGATGACATACAGAATGGGTGTATCTATGTTTTGCGAAGTTTAAGCAGAGTTCCAAAGATTCGTCAAATACAGAATCTTTATAAAATAGGCTATTGTAGCGGAGATGTGACTAGTCGTACAAAAAATGCAGTAAACGAACCAACCTACCTAATGAGCGATGTTGAGATAATTCTAACTGCACGATGTTATAATATAAATGTGCCATATCTTGAAGCAAATATCCACCGCTTTTTTGAAAGTTGTAACATCTATTTAGAGATAATAGATAGCCAAGGGGTTATGCACTATCCGCGAGAATGGTTCGTAGTTCCTATTCCAATCATCGAGGAGGCAATTCGGCTTATTGTGAAAAAAGAAATAGAGCATTATAGATACGACGTCAATTTGAAGATGATAGTCAAAATAGATTAATTTCACCGGAGTGATTTATATGACAGACGTTTTCGACAAGGCTACACGTTCGGTGATTATGAGCAAGGTACGTTCCAAAGGTAATAAGTCAACAGAAATGCGCTTGATAGATGTCTTTGGTGAATATGGCATAAAAGGTTGGCGGCGCAGCTACCCCGTTAAAGGGCATCCAGATTTTGTGTTTTTTAAAGAGCGAATTGCCATATTCGTCGACGGGTGTTTTTGGCATGGGCACGATTGTCGAAATACTCGCCCAAAACAAAGTGAAAAGTTCTGGACGGCAAAACGGGAACGCAATGTGGCTCGTGACAAGGCAATCACGAAGGAGTTTGAAAGACGAGGGTGGATAGTCTTACGAGTATGGGAGTGTGAATTGAAAAAGAAAAATCTACCTGCATTGCTCGAAAAATTCGCCCAATTGTTTGGTAAGGAGATATAACAAATTGCCACATTTGCGGACATTGCAAGGGTTACCAAACACTCGGAGTAGGAAGTCAGAGATATTTTAGGTTTATAACAACCACACGAGCAACAACATTCGGTGTAGACTTATAAGGTAGGGGGGACGTATTCCAAACGTCAATGGGCAGAAATCCATGTCTACAATATAGCATAGTAACTCAACACCAACAAATATAAACTTCCGCCAATAAACTACATAACCATCGTTAATAACATTTTTTATAATCCGGTAACACATTTCCGACATTGAAGTGTTTCATTGATATAAGTGTAGATGACACGATACAGTGAAAGGAGATGTGAGGTTATGGGAAAAAACGTTGTTTTGAACCGAAAGTTGGAGCGTTACCAGTTGGACGAACTGCCGATGCGAGAACTTGATGATATACGTGTCTTCGAGGGTATGCGTGGCGGGGTTTAGGAGAGGGCGGAGGCGCTACGGGTGTCGAATGAGGTTATTTTGAGGCGGTATTCGCCGGAGGCAACGGGTCGCAAGATCGAAACCGCGTACACGCATGGGGCTGTCCGCCGGTATCGACCGGCGAGCGTTAAGGCGCGGGGCTTTCCGAGATGGGCTATTCCGGCGGTGGTCTGCTTAGTTGCGCTGCTGATCGTCCCAATTCGGTTATTCGGCTCGTCTGCGCAGATAGAGGACAGCGTCTAGGAAGACCACATCTGACGGGTGGGAGAAAGGTCGGGCCAAACCTACTCGACTACCGCTGACACCCACTCCCCGATGTTATTCTTCTCGAAATCGAAGTTCACCCCGACCTTGAATACTTTCTTTCCGCGACCCGTCCAAGGAATGGCGTACTCCTTGGTGTCTATCTGCGCGAGCGCGGCCTCTGCGGTGCCGTCTAATTTGAACTCGAAGCAGTAAACAAAACCCCGCGTCTCGACAACCATGTCAACCCGCCCGGTGGCGATTCTTTCCTCCGTACGGCAGTCAAGGCCGAGCATCGCGAACATCACGTATATCACCGATTGGAAGAAGTTCTCCCGTTTTTGACATAGGTCGTACGGAATTTTGGTCATAAACAGCTTTACCGCCTCCATCGCGGCGTCCACGTCCCCGCCGCAGAGCGCCGTTGTCATCTTGTCGCATAGAGCGGACGACTCGTTCATGGAGGTCTTCAGGCAGTGCGCCGCAAGCGATTCCGCAAAGGCGCTGCGCACCTCTAAATTCGGGTAGTCGAGAGTGAAACAACGTTTTCGATTTTCATCGTAATCGGTTATAGTGAGGTAGCCTGTTTGATACAAGAGCGGCTCCATTTCCATGTTTTCTACTTGAAATCGTTCGAAATCCTCATATCCGACCTGCTTATTGTTCAAATTCGCGAAGTCGATATTCCGGTCGTTAATTAGGTCTGTTAGGAGAGTAGGAGTACCGCTTCGATACCAGTACGGCCGGAATTTTCCGCCTTCCTGAAAATGGTTGAGTAGGCCGAACGGATTGTAGACTTTAAGTATCTCCTCGGAGAACCTGTAACCATTGTAAAAACGACGTAGTTTATCCATATATTCTTCGCGGTTACACCCGGTGCTTTCCAAAACACCGTTGATCTCCGGCCCCAAAACCGCCTCCAACTCCTCTTGGGTCAGCCCGCAGAGGTCGGCGTAGCGCGGGTTGAAGGTCAGGTCGGATATTTGATTCAAGGCCGAAAAAATACTTACTTGGGAGAACTTACTGATGCCGGTTAGGAATATAAAGCGCAGGTGGGCGTCGCAAGATTTGAGGACGCCGTAGAACGCTTTGAGGGCATCCCGCAGCTGGACGTGTATGGCCGGTTTGAGAAGGGTATCGTTCAGCGGACAGTCGTATTCATCAATAATCACGACGGCCATTTCGCCTACTTTTTTGCAAGCGCCTTTTATGAGGGCCTTGAATTGACTGGCCACATGATCCTCGCGATTAAGCTCAACCCCGTATTTTTCAGCTTCGCCCCACATCTCCGAGCGCAACGTGTCATAAAGCCCCTCCACCCCGTACTTGGAATACTCCCCGGCGTTCAGGTCTATGTGGATTACCGGATGCGCCTTCCACTCCCAATCGAGGGTATCAATGGCCAACGCCGGACGTCCGGCGATCTCCCCGAAAAGCTCCCGCCGACCCTCGAAGATCGCCCCAAGCGTCGAACAGAGCAACGATTTCCCGAAGCGCCTCGGACGTGATAGGAAGAACGCCCCTTTGACGCCGGAGATCAGCCGGTAAATTTGCGGCGTCTTGTCCACGTAGATATAACCGTTCTCCCGAATCTTTCGGAAGTCTTGGATGCCAACGGGCAGGATTCTTTCGGTGTTTGTTGTCATAATAGTTATAAATTAGTATTTGCGCACCGCCAAAGAGTAGAAAACCTTATTTGTCGGCCAAAACTCGACCCCTCGACGCCCGTTGGGGTCGGCCAAAGAGTCCAAACAGTAGCAGGACAATGGGGATGCCGCCGCTGCCGCCTATTTACGAAGATTAGAGCGAAGCGGCCAACCGTATGAACCGTATGGCGTCCGTCCGCGCCGAGTGGCTGGGTCGGGTAGGGGAGTGTGGTTGCCGGGACAGATCAAACAACTCATAATCCTGACCTAGTGACAACCCCGTTGGCTGGCAAGGAGGGCAAACGTTACGGCGGTATGCCGTAGTTTGTGTGCGCTGAGTCTTTCGCGGTTATACCCGACTGCTAGTAGGATGTCAATGTAACGGATCCACCAGTTGCGCAACTCGTCAAGTAAGATGGCTGACGGCGGTGGGGCCGGAGAGTCAGCGTCGATGGTGGGGGAGAGCGGCGGTAATCAAGCCTCGATTTCGTTCCTCAAACGGGTTTGAGCTGCCGAAATCCATCAAAATATCCTCGGTTTTGGTGCTTCCCCCCCAAAATGTTGTGTTTTTCGGTCTAATTCAGTAAATCTACATTAAGGGAAGTATAAAAGCAAGTAATTTTTTAATTATTTTCAAGCTTCAGGACGGGACGACTCGTTTTCGGGCGGCTAAGCCGGGGGTGGTCGGTCGAATAGGCGCAGGGGTCGATGGGCGGTCAAACCCACGCCGCTATCCCCCGCTCGAAGGACGTCAAAGTCAAAAGTATTGCTGGCCATTGACCGACGAACGTCCTCTCCATTGGCGTGGCACTAGTTACAAGCCGTGCAACTGAAAGAGAGGCGGGGCGTTGCGGGGTGTCCGTTGTTTTGGGGGCAGGGTTAAGCATAGTTCAAGTCTTTTCCTCGCGGCAAGAATAGACCACCGCCCCAAAGATTTATACGTTCCTCATGTATCAATTAATTCCAGTATACCCGGTGTAGAGACCGTCTGTGCCGTAGTGCATACCATTTTTATCTGTATACCCGGCGTAGAGACCATCTGCGCCGTAGTGCATACCGTTTTTGTCAGTATATCCGGCGTAGAGACCATCTGCGCCGTAGTGCATACCGTTTTTATCTGTATACCCGGCGTAGAGACCGTCTGCACCGTAGTGCATACCATTGCTATCTGTATGCCCAGCGTATAAACCATTTCCGTTGTAGTGCATTCCAAAATCACTCATATGACCGCCTCCTTGTTTTTTTGTGAAAAATGAATATGTATTTTAAATATACATTACGGGTAGGGGAATTTGTATTGTTTTTTCTTCAAAATACTTTCCACTCATCAACCACCGCTAAAAAATTTTTTCAAGACGTGTCTCGACGAAAAAGCGTTAAATTTGCGTGTTTTTAGCGGATTATTTACTACGTCGCCGCTAACGGGCGGCCTCTGTGGGATGAAAACAATAAATATAAGTCGTACTTCGAAGAGCAAAAACCGCCTAATTGCGCTAATTTCGCTGTTTTTTGGGGTCAATGGGTTTGGCCAAAGGTCAGCAAGGGCTGTTTTTGCGGTCTGTGAAACAATGTCTCACGGACAAACCGCCTCGCCGATCAGCGCGGATGGTCAGCGTCATTGGGCATCCTCGCTGACCTGACCGGGCGGGAGAGTATCGACCCCTTCCCGGCCAAGCTTCGCCTATGGGCGGGTCAAGTGGCGATTGAACATTGCCACGAAAGCCCCGCTGTTTACGCCCAAGACACTTTCTGCTATGTCACCCGCCCAACAAAAAGCCAACGGATAAAATAATTTTGATGGCAACGCCACCCATGTATTATATTACTATACCGGATTACCCTTATTTTAACGCTATTACAACGGAGTCAAAAGGAGTCTTTTGGTGAAAAGGCTAACACTCACCCTGCTAACGGCACTATTAGCCGCAATGACCACGCCCACCGCCACCATCGCACAAACGAAGTACGTGGCCGTAGTGGAGACGGAATTGGACGCAACGTCCGGCGCGGTCGCTGATCTAAGTGCGGCTGAGGTGAGGGAGATAACCGCCGAACTCCGTAGGGAAGCCGTCAAAACTTGGCATCCGGCAAGTACAATATCATGACCTCCGAAACCGTCCAAGCGCAGGGCGGCGCCGTCCTTGAAGATTGCGCCGAGGAGAACTGCGTCATCACCCTTGGAAGCAGAATAGGGGCCGACTACATAGTGCGCGGGATCTTGCGCAAATTTAAAACATTGCTCACGCTGACCGTGGAGATGTACGAGACTGAAGACGGGACGCTGGTGGCGTCGTCGGAACCCGTCCGGTCCGAAAACGCGGCGGAACTCCTGATGAAAACCGGTGTCGCATGCGCAGATATGTATAAGGCGTTCTTACGCTCGAAAAGCTCGGCGGCAGTGAAAGCGCCGGATGTGGAGCCGAAACCGGAACCTGCGGCGAAAGCGCCGGCGGTGGAGACAAAACCTGAATCTGTGGCGAAAGCGCCGGAGCTGGAGCCGAAACCTGAACCCGTAGCGAAGCCACCAAAACCGGACGCCGGAATCGCGCAAAAAACTGCCGTGAAAAAGCGCAATAAGTTAGCGGTGGCGGTATGCTTAGACGCGCTTGGCGCGGGACTGATCGCTTACGGGCTTTATCAGAATAGCGACGTGAAATCGTATGTGGACGACGGGAGATACGAAAACCATGCGGAGTACGACAGCGCGAAAGTGGCGGCAAATAGCCGGAATGTCGGTTACGTTGTCGGCGGTGTTTTTCTTTTATCGGGAATATCAATTCACATATTCTTTTGAAATTTGAAAATAGACGGGGATAAAAATGGCTGATTCAAAAGTTTTTCGGGCGCGGCGCGAAGTATGCGGATTGTTTTTCCTTGCCGCGATGTTGTTCTGCGCTTGTACGGAGGTGCCGGAGTATAAATGCGCGGACTGGAATAGCCCTTTTGATTTCAGGAACCAGAGGTGCGGGGGGGATGCGGTTGTGATAACGCCTCCAGATAGTATAACGCCGCCTGATAGCATAATGCCACCTGAATACAATCCTAATAACTGCGGTAGAGACTGGACTGACAATGATTGTAAGACGGTGACGATAGGGACTCAGAAGTGGATGGCGGAGAATCTGAATTTTGATAACAACGAATATGACGACTTACCATTTTCGTGGTGTAATATGGGTAGCTGTGCGAAGTATGGTCGGAGTTACATGTGGGGTGGGGCGATGAGGGTGTGCCCACCGGGCTGGCACTTGCCGTCTCGTCAGGATTGGCAAGTGTTGGTTGATTATGCGGGAGGTAATGAGGTTGCGGGCAGTAGGCTGAAAGCGACATACGGGTGGAGAAATAATGACAATGGTACGGATAATTACGAATTTTCGGCTTTGCCTAGTGACGATGAAGGCAGAAGCGGTTATTGGTGGACGGCTACAAACACGGGCGGTTCCTTCGGTATCTACTACATGAAAATGTACTCCTACAGCGACGAGGTGTTTGATGGCCAGGACTATGGTCTGAGGGCATATTCTGTTCGTTGTATCGCCGACAGCGGGAATGTCGCGCTTTCGCCGCCTAATAACTGCGGGGTGGACGGGACTGACAGCGGTTGCCGGACAGTGACGATAGGCGACCAAAAGTGGATGGCTGAAAATCTGAACATAGAGACGGCGGATTCGTGGTGTTATTTAAACAACGCGAACAGCTGTGCAAGGTACGGGAGGCTGTATACGTGGGCGGCGGCGATGATAGCGTGTCCAAATGGGTGGCGTCTGCCGACGATAGAGGAGTGGGATCAATTGGCGGGGTCTGTCGGCGGGACGAAGTCTGATTACGGAACGTGGCATGAATGGTGGCATGCGATGAGTCCGCTGACATCAAAAAGCAGTTGGTACAACAGCGAATATGGGACGGATGAATTTAAGTTTTCGGCCTTGCCCAGCGGCTACCGCGACACCAGTGGCAGTTTCGGCGGTGTCAGCTTCGTCGGCAATTGGTGGACGGCCACGGAGCAAGGGGACGGAGCCTACGCCATGGGTATGCATTACCTCAACGATTATGTGTACGGGTGGGTAAACGACAAGGGCGATGGCTTATCTGTTCGTTGCATCATCGCCGATCAGCCTCATCCCAACTGAAGATCGGCGGGGACGGTCGATGTCATGGCGTCCACCCCCAGTTAGTTGGTCAAATGGCGGTCAGCCTCATGACGCTCACCCACGTCTGGCAGGTAGTTCCGAAAAGCCACCCCTCAGAGTGATCCGCGTAATAGCGCGACGGTTCTAAGGATCATGACTGTGGGGCGGAGAGTTATATGTATAATTTTAACGGTGTCTACGGTTATCCTCGCATATAATGGCAATAATATGTAAACTCTGCATTGTAACTCATTGAAAATCAACGGTTTATATATGTCGTATAATGAGTTTCTGCCAAACCGCATATCAACTCGTTTGTTTCGCACAATTAGGCAATTAGTTTTTGAGTCAAAGGGGTATTCGCCCATCTAATGTTGTCTTGAGCGTTTTCTGCCCTAACAACACAGTTGCCTACAAGGAAAGGTACTCCTCCTTCCGTCGAAAGATTCAAAACATCTATAGAATCATCATACCATTGTGTGTTCTTTGATATTATCTTGACAATTTTACCATTTGGACCAACCGCGTCATCACCAACAGAGACATCAAACGCAACCCGCCACTCAGGTATAAGCAACCCACACTCCGCCTCCACCATGACCATAAGTGGATGTGAAGAAGAAACACGCATAGAGCCATTGAAACAAATTATTTCATTCACCTTGTACCGATGGATGTCACGCACCGCCGTGTATTGCATTCTTCGGCGCCCCATATCCCAAGAACGTATTTTGTCCCCTATCTTAATTGAGCCAATAGGCGCATAATTATCAGAATCCATAAGCACAAGCTCTGTTGCAGGGAAACAACCAATGAAAAAAACATTTTCAGCTCCAGGGGTACCTGCAGGGACTTTAAACACATATTTCACATTCGGGACAACATGCCCCGGCCAATTTGCTTCAAACATATTTATCGCACCCTGTACAACATACCCCAGCCCATTTACTGGAAACACATTTATCGCATCCGGTACAACATACCCCAGCCCATTTACTGAAAACACATTTATCGCATCCGGTATAACTATTCCCATAAAGCCCTCCACAATTATTTTTCAGTGATTCCAATAGCGTTAAACTCTAGCACTTCCCTAAAAACACACTATATAGAATATAAATTCATAGACACGCAAAATGTCAATTTTTTTGTAATTTTTTTAAACAAAGAACCTATGTCAAGGAATTCAATGGCCAGAACCAAGAGAGTTGTCCTAATTTTTTAGACAGTTTTTGGATCAAATTAAGGTATTGAAGTGCCCTGTCGGCTGAGGGAAGCCACCACAAGGAGCTTATATTGATGTCATGGCGTTTGTCGGCATCGAGTAGGAATGTCTCCACTTGGCCAAAGAATCGTTAAATTTGCGCGTTTTTAGTGGTTTTTTACTACGTCGCCGCCCGTGGGCGGCCTCTGCGGGCGAACCTGCGGCTCTGCGGGATGAAAACAATAGATATACGGCCATACATCGAAGAGCAAAAACCGCGTAACTTCGCTAATTCCGCCGTTTTGGAGGGTCAATAGTCTAGCTCGGCTCGGTGTAAATCTGTTATTTGGGGTCTGTGAAACATATTGTTTCACAGAAAAACCGCCTCCCGACCAGCGCGGACGGTCGGCGTCATGGAGGGCATCCGCCCCCATGATCGGGTGGCGGTTTGCCCTATCGGAATGATATTATTAAATTCCTCTCAAATAGCGTTTTTAACATTATCGCAATTGTCAGGGCATGTCGTGCTAGTTGGTACCGAATTATCGAGATTTCGTTGTAATTTATGATGAATAGGGTTTTCTGGCTCGGTATAAGTATTTTCATATGTTGTTGTTCCTTTTTTACATTTACATGGCTTGGTTTCGTTAATAGTATAAGTTTCGGTTTTCATGCAAATCTTCCTTTCGGTTTATATGGTGATCCCTGCTATTAAATATAAAGATAATATACATTATGGGCACACCGTCCGGTCCAAAAAACGCCCGAATAAAGGACATCCTCGGTCGGCAGGATAGGCAGGTTGGGCGTGGGAGGCCTCCCAATGGTGTTTGTCGGATCAAGTACCAGTCGGTCAAAAAGCCGTTGAATTTGCACATTTTTAGCAGTTTATTTACTACGTTGCCGCCTATAGGGGCCTCTGCGGATGACGCTGCGGCTCTGCGGGATGAAAACAATAGATATACGGCCGTACATCAATGAGCAAAAACCGCTTAATTTCGCCGTTTTTGGGGGTCGATGTGTTTGGCCAAAGGTCGGTAAAGGCTGTTTTGGCAGTCTGTGAAACAATTGTTTCACGGAAGAACCGCCCTGCGGATCGGCGCGGCAAGGTCGGCGTCATGGGGGGCATCCTCGCCGGGGCCGGGATGAGCTTGCCCGGCGAAAGAGCTACGACCATATGTCAATGGCGAGGCCCGGATGGGATGGTTACTGGACGATTTGGCATCGTTTACGGACAGTGTCATGACGTCCATCCTAGATAAGCAATGGATGCAATTTGTAGAACCCAAAAAATTTGCTTTTTACCGACCAATGTATTATATTATGACAAGACGTCCGTTTAATGATTTAACTAATTAACAACGACCCAAAAGGATACGCATTATGGAGATATATACATTAGGGAAAAATTCTGAAAAGAAAGCATATAAAGAAGCCATAAAAAAATTTGTTGACTATGCTCAAAAGAGCGATCCAACGGCACCAAAAAACAAGTGGTATGTTGGTATTTCGAATGACCCTGAAAGGCGCCAAAAAGAGCATGAGCAAAAATTGCAAAAAGACGATATACGTTGTCTGCGATTCATGTCACTAGTTCGTTGTGAAGATCGGGATACAGCCCATAAATTGGAAATTATGTTGGCAGAAGAAGGTTTCGCCATACATAGAAAGGATTTAAAACCCGCAGTCAAAACTATGGAGTCAAATATAGTGGAAGAAATAGTTTATGTTTACATTTACCTTACTGAGACGGCCGCAGAACGGGTGGAGCGGGCTATACGTCTGAGTAAGCTAAGAACATAGATGTGATCTCTGTATTATGAAAAAGACTCATGCGGTGATTATTACGTGGATTTTAAGAGCTAGAGTACGGTTGTCCGGTATGGCGGTACGGTAGCAGTCGTGGGAGGGCCTCCCAATGGCGTTTAGATTGATGTCATTGTGGGAGCTCCGGTCAGCGAAAGAACCGTTGAATTTGCGCGGTTTTAGCGGGTTATTTACTACGTCGCCGCCAACAGGCGGTTTCTGCGGGTGATCCTGCGGCACTGTGGGATGAAAACAATAGATATACGGCCGTACATCGAAGAGCAAAAACCCCTTAATTTCGCTAATTTTGCCGTTTTTTGGGATCGATGGGTTTGGCCAATGGTCGGGTATGGGATGTTTTTTCGGGTTGTGAAACTATTGTTTCACAGAAAAACCGCCCTGCGGATCGGCGCGGGGGGTCGGCGTCATGGGGGGCATCCTCGCCGGGGCCGGGTGGTGGAGTGTGGCCGCGTTTTGTTGGAGTAGTACGCCTACGTTTGCCGTTCCCCCTTGACCGGAAGCCGTTCCCGCCGCTTGTGTCTGCGGCGGGATCACGTTCGTGGCGACCAAGCCGCCACCTGTCACCAGTCACGCTTTTAAAACTTCGTCTACTGAAAGATCGGTTAGTTCGACAATCTCATTTACACTCATACCTTTGGCTTTGAGGCGTCCTGCAAGTTTTATACGCTCCTCTAACTTTGCATTTGCCAGTGCCGACGCTTCGTTGTGCCGCGCACGTTCTCTTTGACGTACCATCTCCCGAAATTCGGGCGACGCCACCACATTGTGATACGCTTCTACTAACTGTTCCGTAGGCTCTCCTCCTATCACTTTAAACCCAAAATATCATTGACGTCCTTTTCCGAGAGTCCACCAGCTTTTGCAATGTCAGCGACACTTAAACCCATATCGTACATATTCCTAACGAATTTTCGCCGCTCCTCTAACTTTGCATTGGCCAGCGCCGACGCTTCGTTGTGCCGCGCACGTTCTCTTTGACGTACCATCTCCCGAAATTCGGGCGACGCCGCAACATTGTGATACGCTTCTACTAACTGTTCCATAGGTTCTCCTCCTATAGTTTTGATTTTTGACAGTTGTTCTTCGGTTTTCGCGTTAATCGCGGCAAGCCACAGCTCTACCTCGTCGTTCGCGTCAATATTCTCGATTTTAGGCAGTTTCGGCAACTCGAAGTAGTGCAGCGACATCTTATCCGTAAGCAACGTATGGCGATTGACCTCCATCGGTCGGAATTCCGAGTGTAAGTCATTGACATTCTTGAAGAGTTTGAACCCGATAATGTTTATAAGGATCGTGCGCGGCAAAGCGGCATATTCTTGAGCGACATGTAATGCGTTCGAGTATGCACGTGCCCAGTAGTAAAGCGACCGTTCCGGGTAGTCATGCTCATCCTTGACCTGCACCTCCAAATTGATCCGTTCGCCGTTCACCTCCATATTTATATCGAGGCGGCAGAACTTGTCATCCACGTCATCGCACGGAGGCATCTCAGGATTGGTTATCTTGAACTCGGCGATTCCGTCGATTGGGATACCCAGTATTTTAGCGACTAACCTCTTCAATAACTCCGGGTACTTCACGAACAACATCTTGAATAGGGTGTCGTTTGTGAGGTTGTATAGTAGTTCGGCCATAACGTCTCCTTTATATGCTTAATATACATTATTGGTAGTCCCAATGCCAAAAAAAACACACGAATACCGAAAATACCCGGTCAGCGGATCGGTGGGTCGGAGCCGGAGGCGCTGCGGGTGACCGATCTTTGGCCAAGCTCGCCGGCGCGGGGTTCCGTCCGGTTGACCGGGGGAGGGGCCGCCCAAAAGTCCCCCGGAGACCGACGTCTCTAGAGGATGGGTCAAACGCTGGTCACTGGGGCAACCGGGCCGCCTGTTCTTTGGCTAATTGTTCGCGGGCATTTTGGGCTTCCTCCCATTTCTTCGCCCGTTCGATCAGTTCGGGGTCTTCACCAAATATTTTTTCGTAGGCAACGATATACGCAACGACGCGGTTCCATTGTCCGGCGAAAGATGTACTGTCGCGATCGGTTTTTTCAACAAATTCATCGACGTCTCCATGCCTATTATTGTCATCATCTTTAGGATAGTTTGTCATAAACACATCGTGAATGGATTTGATTGTCTCGATATATTCACATCCCAACAGGCTAACGTTATCGAGGCCAATTCTATAAACTTCGGCAAGGCACGTGTTAAACCGTTTTGCATTATGCCTAAACAATATTATAAATGCCTCACGATAAAGTCCATTTCGTGGAATGAATCGGCTGTACATATTATACCTCTAGTATTTGGTTTTTCCGTTAGGTCTAAGGTTTTTATACTATAATATACATATATGTATGCTGTCAGGCCCAAAAATCTCTCGACTAATCGGTTGGGCGGCCAGTATCCATATTTATTTTGATAAATCCGGCGTTGTCGATTTCGTTTGTGTTTTCTCTGCCACTTTATTTTTAGCGTATTCTCTTGCCTTCTGAATATTTTTAAAAGCATTCTCGACAATATTCCACACGGACATCGGCACATAATACGAAAATGCTGCGTTCAGCGTCTTGAATGTACGCTGTTCTATCGCCGATACGTTCAGTTTTTTAGAATTTGCTTTAAAAATTGTCTTTCCATTAATATCTGTAACGGCTTTTTTAACACGATAAACGGCTTTTTTAACCGAATCCCACGCTATTTTATAAAGCGGTCTTGGCGGTAAATCCATTTTGCGCTGAACGGTTACGCCGTTATCTTGCATATAACCTTTAAACTTAAAACTATCTCCCTGCGGCTGTAGCAGCGGTAACTCTATACCAGTACAAGGAAAATCCTTTTTAGGCGCGATAATAGGCACTTCAAACCGTGTTTGGACGTTGTTTTCATCATACCCCAACACATTCTTTTTCATAACGCCTCTAAACTTCGGAGAATCTGCGGAAACATCCCTAATCTCCATCCCAAAACAATCGGCGAAACAATCCGTCTTCTCCGGTTTAAAACTCATTGAACAGACAACGTCATTTTTTGCGTTTCCGTTGACCGATCCGGGCTTTACTTGCCAATCAACACTAACCCCATTAATCTGAAAATCACGTGCTATTGTGAGAGCGTCTTGTATTATTTCAACACCAACACTATAATTCCTTTTATTGTCGAACTGCTTCTCCATCCATGCCTCATTAATAAACGCTAATAATCCCATTTTTTTAAGAGTTGTCGTCGCCGCGTCGAAAGTATCGCAATCTTTCGGCGGGAACGTCATGTTTATTACCATTTCATCAGATAACTTTCGTAAATCTTCTTCGTTTGGTTGCGGAATACGGTTATATCCGCCTATTCTCATTAGACTATATTCCCGTCGTGGCTTGGCCGCCTGTACCGCAGGAGCGGTGGCGGTAGCGGGTGGGGGCGCGTTGGCCATCGCCGGTTTCGGCGGAGCGGGTTTGACCGGGGTCGGCTCATCATCCCGATTGGCGACGAATAATGAAGATGCTTCCTCTGGCTTCGATTGCGGCGTGGCCTCTTGGCCGGGGTGGGCGGCATCGAGTTTGATCGTCGACGGCTTGCCTTCTTGTATCGATGGGGGAGCAACGTCAAATACGGCCGTCACCGTCAGCTTATCTTTTTGTATCAATGGTGGAGCGTCGGGTACGGCCGTCGCAGGTGGCGCGGCCTCTTGCGAGGTAGGATCACCGATGGGGGTTACGGCCGTTCGAGACAGCTCTAGTTTGCGCGTTTGGAGCGTTTCTCGGTATTTTTTGTACGTTTTTTTGTACTCTTCCTCAAATTCCTCGTCCATTGTACTGAACTTTTCTTGTTCCTTCGCGGCCTTTTTCTGCAAATTCTCGGCGTTATCGGTATAAATCGCAACATCGCGCTTGCAACGAGTGATCGCGACGTAAAAACTACTCATATTTACCTCTTTTTGGCTGTCGGCATCCCAAATCACTTTATCGACAGTCATTCCTTGGGATTTATGTAGGGACAATGCGTAGGCTGTTGTGAAGTAATTGTAATCTGTGTTTATGTTGAATGTTATATCTTTTTTGTCCATTTTTACGGAGACATTGCCCTCGTTGTCAAGCTCTGTGATCGTAGCAAGCTGTCCGTTTCGGACGTTGACCGTTTTACCGGTATTTCGGTCTGTTATTCGGGCGTTTTTCAAAAAAGCGATCCTCTCCCCGATTCCCAAAGTGACTTTTTCGTTATGCTCGAATACGGAGAATTGTTTACCGGCATAATCGGGCGTATGGATTGGAAAAGATTCGCCGGTTACCGGGTTTTGAATTGTGATCCGGTTTTTATTCGGGTCAATATCTGTGATCACGCCATATCCGGCTTTACCGTCTACCATTAATTGTGGCAATCCCTTAACTATCTGCCCAACAGAAAAGCTGTCGGCAGATAGAAAATCTTTAATGTTTTGCGGTTCACGCAATGAAAATTCGCCGATATTTTCAATTTTCCCTTGATTTATTAACTTTTCACGAATAATCCCGCTGAGACTCCTGCGGTCATCGTTGGTAGCGGTAACAACGATTGTGTTTGTATCCGCGTTATAACAATTAACATAATCATCGGCAACAGCTTGTTGGCGAGCGTTGTTGTCATTGATCTCCTGAATACAGTTCTTATATGAGGTATTTTTATCGTATACCGTAAAGTTTCTGTGGGCTTTTCGGGGATCGATTTTAACCTCGATTTTTCGGCCTCGAACCGTATATTCTATGGTCAATTCGTTCCCAACATCAACGATTTGGGCGGTTGTTCCTGACGGTATGTCTGCGGTGCCGGTACTGTCGTATTCATGGAATAATAATCTTTGGCCTTTGTTATAGTTTTTGGCGTCTGTTTTGTCATACCCGGCAGAGATCGCCGCGTAGCCGGTTAGGTGGTTAAACGCTTCGGGGATTTCTTGATTTCCCAGTGTTTTCACAATATTCCGCGTTTGGGCGGTCTTCTGTCGGATAACATCTTTCATTTGCGTGATTTTGACTGCGGTTTTTTGTAGATCGGAGAAGAATTTCCCCGCTCCAACCGGCTGAAACTGCTTCTTATCGCCTACAAAAATCACTTTCGCCCCGTATTCTTCGGTAACTTTCAACAGTTCATTGATTGTTCGCGAACCACCCATCGAGCTTTCGTCCACGATAATACAATACTTTTCACCGTGTTTGAGGGGCTTATCCGCCGTCTTAATCAAACTGTCTATGGTCATGGTGGTTGTGATCCCGGCGGCTCCGGCGAGTTCATCGGTGGCCTTGCCGGTCGGCGCGACGCCGCAAACCTTGTAGCCATGCGCCTCAAACAGTTCCCTAGCGTAATTCATGGAAAAGGATTTGCCGGTTCCTGCGTCGCCCTGTATAACGGAGTACTGACAATCCGTAGTCAAAATGTGCCGGAGCGCGTCCACCTGACCCGGCGTAAAGCCGGTGCCGTCCGGCTTGCTTATTAGCTCTTTATGCGTTTTGTTGATAAACTCGTCCACGATTTTGCTGTCGATTACATAGTTTGTCTTGGATTTCACGCAGATTTTAATATTTTCACGCTCGATACTCATCAATTCGGGGGTCGAATAATAGGCTGTTTCACCGGTTTTGGAGGTTTCTACCCGTAAATTAGCTATTTCTTTCCCGATCAGCCGGTCGAACTCTGCGAACACGGATTTTGAGGGGGCATCTTCGCCTATTGTCAATCGAAGGGCGTTACGAACTATTTCTTCCTTTGTGTAGGCGACTTCGGTCTCCGTCCGGTTTTCAATGGCGGCCAAAATCGCCCGTTTGATTTTTTGCTTCGCCGGTGTACTGTCCGGCGGCGCCGGTGCTACAGCTTTTGCTTTGGCAAGGAGGCTGTCGAGGGTTTCACCGTGGCTATAGAGGGTTTCGTTAATTTGCTCTATAATATCTTCTTCTTTGACGTTTTTCTTACGTTGGCGGCTCGTCTTGACCGCCAAAACAGCGATCCTCGCGTCCGTCCAACCGTCGAAGGCCAATTCGTCGGAACTGCGCAACTTTTCAAATTCGGCCTCTATTGCGGCGGGGTCGGCTGTTCCGACGCGCTCCTTCGCCCACTTCTTTAAAATAGCTTCGCCGTCGCGATCTTCGGCCTCGTATAACATTTTGTACGTTAATTTGCTGAGGCTGTCAACCTCGTCTTTCACTTGTTTGGCACGTTTTGAGAAGTCTTCTATAACCTCTTTCGGCACTCCTTTTATCTCAAAAAAGCCGTTTTGCCGGTCAGTGACATCTATTTGATACCCTATTTTTTGGAGTTCTTTGGCAAATTTGTTTCTGAAATACTGACCGACTAAGTGAATTTTGTCTTTATCGACAAATTCATTGTGTATCGCCATAAATCGCCCGTCCCCGTCAACAGTTACGTTGGCCATAACACAGTGGGCGTGGAGCTGGGGGTCGGGCACGGTTTTGGAATCAGGGGCGCGAGCGACTTTGTGCTTGAAAACAGCGAAAAGCGCTTTGCCTGTTTTTTCGTAGGTAGTGACGCCGTTATGCTTGTGGCGGCATTGCGTATATTCTTCAGAAATAAGGTTTAACGATTCGGCCACTGCCCGGTCAAATGCCTTTTGGATATTTTCGTCAATATAGGACAAGAGCGACGCCGTTTTCGAGGCCGAAAACGTGAAATCTGATCCGGCGCAACGGTTTTTGTCTCCGGTATTTGCGGAAATGGGCGTTCCGCTGACCGGATCGTACCCGCGCATAAGTTTTGAAAAACTTTCGGCCTCGACCGCCCCGTCGAGGCCGAACGCCTCCTTCAATTCATCGTTCCCCTGCCAATACCCCGGTTCGCCGAGATAATAATCATCGGCGGTGTAGTACGCTTCGGCGTCTTCGGCGTGTAGGGTTAGTTTTACCGATAACATTATTTTTTACTCCTCCTCCTCCTCATTTTTGGCCGGAGGGTTGGCCGGTGACGCCGGAGGATTGAGGCATTTTTTTTCTAAATATTCTTTCAAATCCTTCGCGGTTTTGGCCGCATCGAACTGTTTTTTGAATGCGTCCAAGCTATCAAAAACACACTCCTGCCGCAATTCTTTGAGGTCTTTTTTTAACTTTTTACGCAATTCGTCCGATTTGGTTTTATAGTCTGAATAGCTAGAAACTATCCGTTTTAGCTCTTCGGGGGGATTATCTCCAATGAGTTTAAGCCTGTCAAAAATAGCTTTTTCAGACTCGGCAACGGCCTCAAGCTCCTGCGCTTCTTTTAACGCTTCGGCTATTTTCTGATCTTCCGCTTTCCGCTCTTCTTGGAGTTTCAGCAGTTCTTTAACGGTCTTTTTCGGTGCGGGTGCATCTTTTTGGCTTTTATCGGCGTTCATGGCGTTTCTTCCTTTCGGGTTAATTTGATTAAAGTGGTTTTTATTTCTTTAAGCTCATTCCGAACATCTTCCTGAAAATATTCCAATTCCGCCCGTTCTTTAGCGAATTTATTGTTAAGCGACGCGAGGCGTTTTTCAATTAATATTAGGTCGGTATCGGTTTTGACGCCTTTGCGATGGCTAATATCCTCAAGCGCGGTTTGCACCATATATTTCGATACCGCTACACCGATGCTTTCACAATGATCGATTATGATCTTGCGTTCCTCCGGTTTTGCCCGGATGTATATCCGGTCTTTATCTTTTTCTTCGCTCATAATTAAGCCTCCGTATATAATATAACATAAAAAATAACTAAAATCAAGTTTTTTTTATTTTTTTACTGTAGTATTATGACGTACAAGAATAACATCTACGGCGTACATTGGCGTACAAATTTAACTTTTTGACGTACATTAATAGCGTTTAGTCGGTGATTTAAGGGTTTTACTCGCTCACGTCAGGAGCATTGGTGTGATGTAAGTCATGGGGGTGGACGTGGCTTTTGACTTTGCCGTGGGTTTTCGGATATTGGTCGGGTTTGAGCGTAGATTTGATATGGGAGCGGCTTGTTGGTAAATCAGGAGTTTACGGTTTTTTGGGGGTTTTGGCAGGGCTTTTCATGGCGTGGGGTAGCTTAGGCGTGATTTGGGAGAGGGAGATTCTATTGATAAATCAGGAGGGAAGGTTGGCGTTGTTTTCGATTTGGTAGGGCTTTTCAGAGCGGGATCGAGTTAGGGCGTGAACCTTATGGTTTACTTCAAATCGGCGGTCATGGCCTCTCAACGTCTCCGGTATACGTGCCATTATTCATCTTGGGTACGGCGTTTAAGACGTCCGGCAATGCCGGGCGCGTGTGGATATTTCGAGGTTTTTATCGCCGACGCGGGATTTTGGCCTTTTCTTTGGCCAACATTATTACCCGTTCAACTACCTTGCTTGTAAATCCTTCACACGTTTCGTTGTGCTGAATCGTGAATTGTTTTCCGCATACACAAAATTGCCCCTGCTCGCTCATAACCTGTTTTTCCGCTTGGCTCCACATTATGTAGAACTTACTGGTAATCGTGTAACTTTTTTTGCCGTCTCTTTCTTTGACAGCAAGTAAATTTAGCTCTGTCAGCAAATCTCGTTGCTCTTCCGTCAAACGTACCATTCTTCGGGCTTTCCTTTCATAAACAGTCTGCGGTCAGCATCTGGACGTCCATCCATGCCGTACAGTCCGGTTGGGGAGTGACCGCCGAAAACAATAATGGCCCAAAAATCACTAATATAGTATGATGCGGTCTAATCTATAACCTCCGGGCCGGGCCTAAATCATCTTTTACTCCTCTTTGCCGTCGTGCCGGTGGAGCTGCATCGGGTTTGCTTCTTAATGACCGGTCGCGTGACGGCTACGGCAGGGGTCTCCCGCCGTTAAATTGTGCGCCTATAATATACATAATGGGGGGACGGTTTTCGATTGTAAATTTTCAGCGTTTTCGTTATATTAGAGTGACGGAGAGTGCCATATCTATAAATACCGTAAGGGAAACCGGTAGATTTTACGAGTATGGCGCGTGGCTAATCAATTTCGCTCGGCGGCCTTTAGAGAAAGGAGGTTACGGGCTGCCGCAATCGTTAATTTTTTATAAACTACACAATTTACTGTTACCGGCAGGGTTCCCTGCTGAAAAGGAGGTATTTCATGTTAAAAAACGTTTACAAAAGCCTCAGAGAGGCGACGTACCAAGATCGCGGTATCGTCATCTACGTTCCTGAACGGCAGATCATCGTATGCGATTGTACAAAGATTTGCCCGACAGGAGGATTGCCGGTTCTATCATGGCAGGGTGGTCTCCGTTCAAGCATGGACGATGAGTATCATAACGCGATACTGGAGACGAACAAGGTAGCGGTGGATGACATCCGAGAGATGCTGCCGAGGTCACTGGATCGGTGGTCGTTGTACGATCCTATTGGTGCTCATTCTAACCTATTGTCGAGTGATTGGCCTAAAAACTGTATTGTACATGAGGTCAAGTGTTATGGCTTAACCGCTACCGTTTTAGTCCCACCGATATGGCGGTTCCGCGATTGGTCGGCGCGGCGTTTACTTTTGCGGTCGAGACGAGTGTTTTTTGTCCTCCGGCGGGTAGCCTACGGCCGTACATTGATGAACGTAATGGGGTAGTTTAGAGGCGGCGGGGATAATGTCCCCGCTGTTTTAGTCTTTGAGGCATCGGACGGAAAATTTGCCACCGGTAAGGTTGGTGTTTTCGTACACGCAGCCGTCGGTGTAGTACATCCACCGGCTGATGTCTTTCGCCGCTTCGTAGGTCGTGGCCGCCCACCACTTGCCGGAGTTGCCGGTCTCTTCGCAACTGCCGCCGGCGGATCGGCGGCGCGATGGTGGCCGTCAGGTCATTGGATCGTAATATATTACATGGGTGGTCAGGAGTCAAACGAGGTTAAAAGTGTCCGGTTCGCCGGTGGAAAGCCGGTTCCGGTGGCGCTGCGGGATGAGGAGGATCGCCGCAGGGTGAAAACACTAAACATACGGCCGTCATCGTTGGAGAAAAACCGCTTAATTACGCTGATTTCGTCGTTTTGGGGCGTCGCGGGGAGGTCGGAGGGCGAGGGGAGAGGTACTGTTCGTGGCTGTGAAACATTGTTTCACGGGCGATGTGGTCTCGCGGATCGGATTAGAAACGGTCGTTTTTTTTCATGTTAGTCTTGATACAAGATGCCCGGGTATGTCCCAAAATTTGTGTAAACTAACATCAGGGTGTTAAAGATCATGGTACTATCACCTGCGCCTCACAGATATAAATATACTATAGGTATTAACGGCTGTCAATTGGACGTGCACCTACACTGAGGGACGCCCCCGGGGGCGTCCCTCACATTTTTCGCATTTGTCAAGTGGCTATTCCGGCAGCCTGCCCGGGAAGAAGATTTCAAGCTGAGCCTTGATTTGGCGCCAGTCTTTGCGGACGCCGACCCATTTGGCGGAGATGTCCATCATCGCCAAGTAGAGCATTTTCAGCAAGCTGTCGTCGGTCGGGAAAACGCCCTTGTTTTTAGTCACCTTGCGGAGTTGGCGGTTGAATCCCTCAATGGCGTTCGTCGTGTAGATCAGCGTCCTGACTTCCTGCGGGTACTTGAAGTACGTGGAGAGATTTCCCCAGTTTGCGCGCCAACTAGCGGATATTTTGGAGTACTTCTTGTCCCACGCGGC
>Ga0268262_10002198_pt1 | contig 22911 bp, 22 predicted proteins | sample TergutNc150P3_FD_190354 | JGI IMG/M metagenome (GOLD analysis project Ga0268262, IMG submission 190354) | Nasutitermes corniger P3 segment gut microbial community from laboratory colony in Florida, USA - Nc150 P3 (SPAdes) (version 2) | ecosystem: Host-associated > Arthropoda: Insects >...
GTTATCTGTTAAAGAAGCCCAAAATTTTGCCTCTATTATTATTTTTTCATTACCTTTATCATCCATACCCGAAATGTCAGGTCTTTCTTTGTTTTTTCCAACATTCTGAGTTATGTATTTTATTTTTCCAAATTCCAAATTAGTTGTATTTTTTATTACATTATTTATTACTATTTTTGCAGAAATTGATTTTTCCAATATATAAGCTAGACCTTTTGAGGCAATGTCTTCTTGTGATCCTTTTATACTTGTAAAGAATTGACCTAATAACGAAGCCATTATATTTCTCCATTTGGATGGTTTCTGTATTCTTCATGTGTTTTATACTTTGAATTTTCTCTGTTTAGAACTGTAGTAACCTCTAAAGGCCACCCCAGATCAAAATATTTAAAATTCCCTATCCTTAAATATTCACCTTTCCTACCTACCCAATTTTCTAATGTACCTTTCCAAATTTCAATACTACAATATTGACGAAGTGTTTCACAAAAGAATTCAAAAGAAATAATGGATTTATTCCATTTATGTCTAACTACATACTGGTGCGGTAATGTTGAATATTCGCCATCTGATTTTACAGTTACCCAATTTTGCAATGTAATTGCTTTTTCTAATTTACTCCTTATTTTTTGTGGCATTTCAAGTTCAGGTCTTAATTCAAGGTTTTCATAGCGTTCATTTTTTAAATTATCATAATATTCTTTATGCATTTTAAATAAATTATCCCTATTTAATGTATCATATGGGTTTTTATTTGGGAATAATAATTTATACTCTTCTGGTTGTATTGATTTTATAATAGATTCCATAATTTCTCCTTTTAATAAGTTTTAATCTAATAATTCCCAACATTGTTTTTTTAAATCTTCAATGATCTCTTTAAATTCTTCAAGTGTCTGTTTTTTATAACAATCATTAAAATCATTATTTTTTAGATAATACATAACTCTTTGCTCTTTACTTTTATCTATGACAATTGTATCTTTTCCTTTTTTCATTACTGGATAAAAAGGAACTGCTATAAGGCGATATGGGGAAAGGGCATAATCATATATTTCTTTAATTTCTTCTTTTGTTAAAATACCCATAATTTATTATACAGCCTTATCATAAATATTGTCTACCCAAATTCTTCCGATGTCTTTGGCATACCATTTGCCATTTCGCCTTACGTTCAGGCGGTATATGAGCCGCCGAAGGCGGCGAAGCATATACCGACGTTAGGCGACGTTTACCAAAACATTTACAACTATGCTTCATTTTTTGTTTGATTTTCCTTTTCTTTAGCAATTAATCCTTTAATAATAATATTATCCATTGAATTTATTCCTTCCAGTATTTTTGGATCTGTTTCTGTTATTATATCGTCATTTGCTAAGGAATGATATTCATTTTTTCCATTTATTCCAATTGGATAAATCAAACGTTCAAGCCATCTTTTGGTTGCAAGTTCAGGAACTGGAGGCGAATATATTTTGTTTTGAAATCTTTCTCTACTCATTTTAATTAAATCTTGCTCTACATTACTTGTAGCATTTTCAAATAATTTCCAATTTTCATCTAAATGTAAAAGAGTAATTTGTGTTTTATCATTTATTTTAAATATATCAATAACCTTAAATAATGAATTTCTTTGACAAACAAACAACCCCCAATTCGTACCATGTTCGGCAAAACTTATATTTACAAATCTATTAGATAAAATTGCATATCTATGAGAAGTTATTAAACCGCCTACTCTGGCTGAAACATCACAAAATGTAGGTTCTCTAATTATTTTTCCGTCTACATATTTATCTTCTATTTCTTTTTTTAAAAAACAATCTCTTACAAACATTTGTAAGCCGGGAAATATTCTATTACAAGAAATTTCATATTGTTTTACGTCTTGATCATCCATAAATAACATCCAAATTTAATTTTATTCTACATTATATTCCACTATTAATGGACAGTGATCACTTAATTTATTTAACTCCCATTCATCAATACTAATTACTTGAACATTTTTAATTATAAAGCCCTTTGAAGCAAAACAATAATCAATATGAAATGAAGTATTTTTATTCATTTGCCATATAAGAGTTTTGTCTTTTTCTTGTCCATTTTCGCAATTAAAATATGTATGATACGCACTAATAATACCATATTCATTAAATTTATTTATAATATCTTTATGTGAAGGAACTTTTTTATTATTATATTGTTTATCCCAAAAATTATTACTATTAAAATCACCAATAAATATTACATTACCAGATAAAATATATTTATAGCCATTATAATTTACGGCATTCCAAATTTGTTCTGTATATTCTACTTTTTTATTGTTTTTGTCTTTATCCTTTGTCCAAACACCAAATAATATAAATTCTATATTTTGATTATTAATTTTAAATGGTATCACGAAGCGAAAATCCTTATTATGCTCTTGCAATAATTCAATATTAAAAACATTTGAAAATATTCCAATTCCATATTTACTGTCAACATTATCACCATACCATATACAGTATTTAAATATTTCTTGAATATTTTCTATATCTTCTTTTGTACATTCTTGTATTACATATATATCTGCAAAATATTTTAAAATATATTTTGATTTATTTTTATCAAAACCAAAATGACTATTCCATGAAACAATTTTCATATATTTCTCCTTTTATATTATTGTATAATATATCTAATATTATGTCAACCATGTTTTTTGGGTAAATGTCGCATAACTACTTGTATAAGAACATTTCTTCTTTTTTATAATAGTTTTTACAGCGTGCAGTTTTGCCTGCTTACGGAACTAAATTCTTAAGTATACATTTTGCTTTCGCATAAAAATAAAATTGAATTTAAATTTTCACGCAACGTGATAAAAGCAAAAAGTCGGCGAGTACAAGAGCGGTCATCGCCTCCACAACAGGCACGGCTCTTGGGACAATGCAAACATCATGTCTGCCTTTTATCGCTATTTCCTTTACGCCGCCATTCCTCTCTAAAACTTTTTGCGGCTTACTGATAGAAGGCGTCGGCTTAAACGCCGCTCTAAAAACAATATCCTGCCCCGAGGAAATTCCCCCCAATATGCCGCCGCAATTATTTGTGGCGAATTTACCCTTGCCGTTTTCGCAAGGCTTGTCGTTGTTTTCACTGCCTTTCATGTTAGCGGCGGCGAAACCTACACCGAATTCAACGCCCTTGCACGCTCCAATCGAAATTACAGCGGCGGCAAGGCTTGCGTCAAGTTTTTCAAAGACAGGCTCTCCTAATCCAATGGGGACGCCTGTTGCAAGACAGGTTATCACGCCGCCTGCGCTTTCGCCTTCGGCGCGAAGTGCCTCTATTTTTGCGGATGCTTTTTCCGCACCGCTTTTGCTTGGGACTCTAAAAGGATTGCGTTCTATTTCTTCAAAATCAAAACCGTCCTCGTTAGGTGAAGGTTGATCTATTCCGGCGATGGACGATGTCCACGCTTGTATTTTTATTCCTTGTAAAGCGAGAAATTTTTTCGCTACAGCTCCTGCGGCGGACCTGCAAAGAGTTTCTCTTCCTGAACTTCTGCCGCCGCCTCTATGGTCTCTAATACCGTATTTTGTTTCCCATGTGTAATCGGCATGCCCGGGTCTGTAAATGTTTTTTATTTCGTCGTAGTCTTTGCTGTTCTGGTTTGTGTTGCGGACAATAATCGCTATCGGGCTTCCGAGCGTTTTGCCTTCAAAAACTCCCGATAAAATTTCAGGCGTGTCCTTTTCGTCTCTTGAGCCGTAAATTGCCCCGGGACGGCGGCGAATAAGTTCTTTTTCAATGTCATCAACTGACAATTCCAAACCGGCAGGGCATCCGTCTATAACACAGCCCATAGCGGCTCCGTGCGATTCTCCGAAGGTAGTTACTTTAAATAATTTGCCGAATGTGTTACCTGACATTACAAATACCTTCTTGTTTCTTCGTTAGTAACATTAGCGTATAATTCTATATACTGTTTTGCGGTACTCTGGGCGATTTTATGCATCAGCACTTCTTCAACCTGAAAAAGACCTACTTCGCTTGACATATATACATCAACACGGACAGGTTTTTCCTTACCGGCGTTTATAACGACTTCTTCTATTGAGTTGGCTGAAAATTGATGAATTTGCCCGACCCTTGTTAAATGAGAAATGGAAATCGGAATGCGAGCTCTGCCTTTGGTCATGTCGCAGCCGTCCGCAACCTGGATTATTCCCGCTTCAAGAGAAGAAATGGTTATTGATCCCATGTGGCCGGCGATTCCCTCAAGAGCGAGAGCGCGGATCATTACTCTTTTTTTCAAATCATCTTTGTATATTTCCTCTAACACTTTATCGATAATCGGCATGGCAAGAATCATACTGTGTGATTCGTGATTTTGTCTTCCCATAGCCATACCAAAATCATGAAACATACCGGCAAGCATTACCCCGATTATACTGTCCTCAAAAGTGCCGCAGCCGTCCGATTCAAGACTTGTTTTTATTCCGGTTTTCTTTAACAAATTCAGCATTAACATGGCGTTATACGCCACAGTACGCATATGGACGGGACCGTGATCGTTGTATCCAAGTCTTACGATAGAAACCGTATTTGCGTATTCCTGAGACACTTGAACTTCTTCGCTTCCAAGAATCATTTTTAAACATTTCATCGCCAAACCGGAAAGACCGAACGAGTCAACCATATCTATAAGTTTTACGTCCATATTTACTTCTTTTGGAGATACCATTATCCTGCTCCTTATTTTAAAAAAGTATAATTTGTTTCATCGCCGTTTAAGTTATCAAAATAAACATTTGATAAATCCCAGCGGTTATTTATCGCCCAGAAACCTCGGGAACGCATTAAGTATATCATAGGGCATTGTTCAAGCAATATTGATTGAAACTCGTCCCAAATTTCCTGCGCCTTTTTCGTGTCAATTGTAAATTTGCCCTCGTTGTAAAGATAATCTATTCGAGCTTCCCATTCCGTTGCAGGCGACGTCTGTTTGGGATACCACATATGCAAATTTCCGGCTGTAGGCCAGACATTGCTTCCCTGACTTGGGAATGTATTTGAACCTGACAATCCCATCAACATAGAATCCCAATCAAAAGTTGTAAATAACTGCTGCACCTGTTTTTGAAAATCCAAAACCCGAATATTTATCTTGATGCCGATTTTTGAAAGTTCATCTCTTATAATGGACGCTATATCCTGAGAAACAGAACTTTCCGATCTTATCGTTAAATCAAATTCCAGTTTGCGGTTTTTCCAATCCCGCATAACTCCTCGTTTATCCTGCTTAATGCCGATAGAAGATAAAAGGTTGATAGCGTGTTCCGTATCAAAAAGATATTGCAAAATAATGTCGGGATTATAATATGGATTGCTTTCAGGAAAAATATTTATCTTGGGCTGGGCTAGGCCTCGGTATACTTGAGCGTTTATTCTGTCACGGTTAAGAAGACAGCTCATTGCCTGACGGAATTCTTTTTTTGTAAACCATTCATACTTGGGGCTTTTTTTGTTTACGGGATTTTGATTGAATGTCCAAAACGACGCGCTTAAAGCTCCTTCGCTGTTAAAAACAGTATAACTTCCGTCGCCTCTGTTTATAAGCCCGTCAACATCTTCGGGACGAAGACTGTAGCTTTCAACATCTCCGTTTTTAAACATTAAAAGTTTTGTGTTTTCTTCGGGGATTATACGAATGATCATTTCTTCCGGGTAGGGGAGCGATACGCCTTTTGAGTCTTTTCTCCAGTAATCATTATTGCGTTTATATACAAGTCTTTGGCTTGGAGTATATTCAGCTAAAAACCATTCACCCATGGAAGGAATGGTTTGAGGATTGACTGCAACGCTGAAAAGATTTTTTACATTTTCCACGCTTTCATTTTTTTTGGTTTTATACTCCTCAAGTTTTTCGGGAGTAAGAGCTTCAATTTGTTCAGCGGATAAACGTTTTTGTTTTAAAACCGGTTCGTAAATATGACGGGGACCAAAATCCATATTTGTCGATAAATACGGCTCGGCGACAATTCTGGGGAAATGAAAGGAAAAACGGCGGTCGTCAATTTTTTTTATATCGATATGCGCTTCTTTACCGTCAGGCATGGTTAGATACTGCCCATAATAATGAGAGCTTTGAAAATCAGGATCGCCTGTTATGTCATCATACCAGAAAATAACATCATCGCTTGTTACTTTTATTTTTTTATCCGAATTATAATAACTCCAATAAAGATCGTCCCTTAATGTGTAGATAACCTGCATAGAGCCGTTTCTTTCATCTACGACAGTCCTTGCGGAAGCGATGCGAGGCTCCCATTCTTTTGTAACAGAGTTATAATCAATCAGGTAATCCAGCATATTGCCGACTACCGCAGAAGTAGAACTGTCCTCTTCTTTTTTAAGATGATTAAAACTTTTTGGATCCTCAGGCATTACCGCAAACCACGTTCCGCCTGTTTTTCCCGGAATGAATTTTTCGCCCCGCCACGGTTTACTTACCGTTTTTGAAAGAAGCTCCGCAAGCCCTTCGGCATTAAGCGCCTCAAGCTGGGCAAGGGTAAGTTCTTCCTGTTTTTCACAGGCGGCGGAAAAAAGGCATAAAAAACACAGTATTAAACAAATGTACTTCATGGGTTATATAGTATTCAAAAAAAGCAAAAAATGATATAGTCTAAAATAGGAATTTTACCACGAACCACACGAACCAACGCGAACGGCGATAAGATTTCGGAGGATAAGTTCGTGAGTGTTCGTGTGGTTTGTGGTTATTATTTCTTTTTTATTAATTTGTTACATTGAATCGGGGGTAATATGAAAAAAGCGGCGGTTGTAATGGGGAGCGACAGCGATCTGCCTGTAATTGAAAAAGCGTTCAAGAGACTGAAGGACTTCGGCATACCGTTTGAAGCGCATGTGATGAGCGCCCACAGAACGCCGGATAGGGCGGCGGATTTCGCCAAAAACGCCAGAAAAAACGGCTTTGGAGTAATTATTGCGGCGGCAGGAATGGCGGCGCACCTTGGCGGCGTGCTTGCGGCGCATACCACGCTCCCCGTTATCGGTATCCCGATAAAATCGACATTGGACGGTCTTGACGCCCTTCTTGCCACAGTACAGATGCCGCCCGGAATCCCGGTTGCGACAGTAGCCATTGACGGCGCGGACAATGCGGCTATTTTAGCCGCTCAAATACTCGCTATAGACGACGATACTCTCGCCGATAAAATTTCCGCCATGAAAGCCGACATGGAATATAAAGTAATGGAAAAAGACAAACAGCTTCAGGAAAAAATTTAAATGAAAAACAGCCATAGCGAAAGTTATAAAGCGGCAGGCGTTGACGTAACGGCAGGGTATCATGCCGTAGAGTTGATGAAAAAGCACGTTGACCGCACAAGAATAGAAGGAGTACTCGAAGGCATCGGCGGTTTCGGAGGACTTTTCGCCCTTCCCAAACAGGGAAACTCGGAGCCTGTGCTTGTCTCGGGAACTGACGGCGTTGGAACAAAGTTAAAAATAGCGATGATCATGGATAAGCACGACACTATCGGCATTGACTGCGTGGCAATGTGCGTCAACGATATAATCTGCGCCGCCGCAAAGCCGTTGTTTTTTCTTGACTACATCGCCTGCGGAAAAAACATTCCGCAAAAAATAGAACAAATTGTAAGCGGCGTAGCGGACGGATGTGTGCAGTCAGGCTGCGCTCTTGTCGGCGGCGAAACGGCGGAACACCCGGGACTGATGAAAATTGACGAATACGACATCGCCGGTTTTTCCGTAGGCATTGTGGAGAAATCAAAAATACTCGATAAAAACAGCGTAAAAAACGGCGACGCTGTTATAGCGATCGCTTCGTCGGGAGTGCACTCAAACGCTTTTTCGCTCACCCGAAAAGTTTTCGGAATAGACAAAAAACCTAAAATTCTGCAAAAACATTTTCCCGAACTCGGTAAAACGTTAGGTGAAGAACTGTTAATACCGACAAAAATTTATGTAAAATCAATTCTTACTCTCCTTGAAAAAATACCCGTCCGCTCAATAAGCCACATAACAGGCGGCGGCTTCCACGAAAATATACCCCGTGCTTTCGGCGATAACGTAGGCGCTGTAATTAAAAAAAGCAAGATAGAAATTCCTCCCGTATTCAAGCTAATCGCCGCACAGGGTAAAGTCCCCGAGAGAGATATGTTTAACACCTACAACATGGGCGTTGGAATGTGCGTAATCACCCCTGCGGCAAATGCCGACGAAGCAGTCAGCGTTTTACGCTCCTGCGGAGAAAAAGCGTACGTCATCGGCGAGATAAAAGACGGCGTAAGCGGAGTATTACTTGACTAAAATAGCGGTACTGGTAAGCGGCGGCGGCACTAATCTTCAAGCCTTGATTGACGCATGGAAAAGCGGCGGTCTTGGAGGAGGAGAGTTGTCCCTTGTTATTTCATCAAAGCCCGATGTTCAAGCCCTTGAACGCGCAAAAAAAGCGGGAATAAAATCCGTAACAATCGAAAGAAAAAAATACGCTGCCGTTGAGGAGTTTGACGCCGCTCTCTGCAATGCGTTATCTGAAGAAAACATCGATCTTGTAGTTCTCGCAGGATTTTTATCCGTACTTGGTACGCAAGTCCTTAAAAAATATGAAAACAAAATCATCAATGTTCATCCGGCGTTAATACCGTCATTTAGCGGCAAAGGTTTTTACGGACTTCGTGTTCATGAAGCGGCTCTTGAAAAAGGCGTAAAAATTACAGGAGCGACTGTCCACCTTGTAAACGAAGAAGTAGACGGCGGAAAAATCATTCTGCAAAAAGCGGTGGATGTTCTCCCCGACGATAGCCCTGAATCCCTGCAGCAGCGAGTAATGCGTGAAGCGGAGTGGGTAATTCTTCCGAAGGCAGTAGAAATGTTTTGCAAAGGAGAGATAAAAATTACCTAAAGAGTTCACACAAAGCTCACAAAGAGACAAAGGACACAAAGAAGAGAAGAAGGAATTTTTGTCCGAAGGTTGTGCGTGAACTGCACGATAAGCTCACGAACAAAAACCCCTGCTCTTCCTTTGTGATCTTCTCTTCCTTAGTGTTCTTTGTGAGAAATCTTTGGTAATATAAATCAAGGAAAAGAAAATGAATGTATTAGTAATCGGTTCAGGCGGCAGAGAGCACGCTATTATCAAAGCTTTAAAAAAGAGCCTAAAAATTAAAAAGATTTTTTGCGCCCCGGGCAACGGAGGCATCGGCGTTGATGCGGAATGTGTCAAAATAAAGGCGACAGATATTCCTGCCATGACGGATTTTGCCGTTAAACAGGGTATCGATTATGTCGTTGTCGCGCCGGACGATCCTCTCGCTATCGGAATGGTAGACGCTATGGAGGAAAAAAGAATACCCTGTTTCGGACCGAATAAGGCGGCGGCAAGAATTGAAAGCAGTAAGGTGTTTTCAAAAAACCTGATGAAAAAATACAATATCCCAACCGCCGCCTATGAGACTTTCTCCGACTCAGGAGACGCATTGAATTACCTTAACTCCGCATCTTTTCCCATCGTGATAAAAGCCGACGGGCTTGCGTTGGGCAAGGGAGTAATTATCGCTGAAACCAAAGAACAGGCGGTTGAAGCCGTTAAATCAATCATGGTTGAAAAAAAATTCGGCGATTCGGGCGGCAATATCGTTATAGAGGAATTTTTAACGGGACCGGAAGTTACAGTCCTCGCTTTCACGGACGGAAAAACAATCGTCCCCATGGTTTCATCGATGGATCATAAAAGAGCTTATGACGGCAACACAGGCCCCAACACGGGCGGCATGGGAGTAATTGCGCCGAATCCGCATTACACAAAGGAAATCGCCGCCGTTTGCGAAAAGACAATTTTTATGCCGACTATCAAGGCAATGAGGGAAGAAGGCTGTCCGTTCAAGGGCTGTCTGTATTTCGGGCTTATGTTAACCCCCAAGGGACCTATGGTTATCGAATACAACTGCCGCTTTGGAGACCCGGAAGCCCAAGCTGTGCTTCCCCTCTTAAAAACAAGCCTTTTTGACATAATGCTTGCTGTTACGGAAGAAAAGCTTAAAACTATAAAAATTGAATGGTCGGACGAACATTCCGCCTGCGTAGTGCTCGCCAGCGGCGGTTATCCTGTATCATACAAAACAGAGTTTGAGATAAGCGGTTTAAACGCCGGCGGCGGCTCCTACAATATGGGCGTTGTTCTTTACCACGCCGGAACAGAGTTTAAAGACGGTGTTTTTCTTACCGCCGGGGGAAGGGTTTTGGGGGTTACAGCGATAGGAAAAAGCAATAAATCGGCTTTGGAATCGGCTTATAAAACGGTCGAACATATTGATTTTACCGGCAAACATTACCGAAAGGATATTGGCGTTTATTAAAAATTGTATTATAATTTAAATAACAATAGTTCGATGTTTTGAATTATGGAGGTTTTATGAAGATTAAAAGCGCTGTTTTTACAGTTCTTTTTTGTCTCTTTGTCATTGTTTCATCCCCTGTTTTTTCACAACAGCAGGACTATAATCCTCTTGCCCTTGAACATTTTAAGCAAAGCCTTAAATACATGATGATAGGGGATTATTACAACGCTATTATAAGCTGTAATAATGTCATCAGAATCGACCCTAATTCCGCCGTAGCCTATGCTATAAGGGCGCGGGCGTATTTTGAAATGAACGATCTTGATAGATCTCTTGCCGATTGCAATCAGGCGATAAAAATCGACAGAAATAACGCCGCCGCCTATAATGTCCGCGGTAATATATACGTTAAAAAAGGCGATTACAAAAGGGCGATATCGGACTGGCAGGCAGCCATAAGAATTAACCCCGATTTGGAAGAAGCCAGATACAATATAGAACTTGCCAATAAAGAACAAAGCAAATAGACAAATTTTAAAATTTATGATATAAATATCCTTAACAATGGAAAAAGAGCTTTTTTACGTTGACGGTCTTAAATTTTCTTGTAAACGTTGTTCTTCCTGTTGTAGGCATGATCAAGGCTATGTTTATCTTTCACAAAAAGACCTGAATAAATTGTGCGCCGTCTTAAAAAAGGACGAAAAAGACGTAATCAGCGAATATTGCAGATGGGTTAAAACGCGAGGCGGCAGGGATGCGGTTCTATCCTTAATAGAAAAGTCAAATTATGACTGTATTTTTTGGGATTCAGGCTGTACAATTTATCCGTCGCGTCCCCTTCAATGCGTTACTTTTCCGTTTTGGGATTCGGTAGTTGCCGATATAAGATGCTGGGAAAGCGCGGCAAAAAGCTGTCCGGGTATGAATTCAGGCGAACTGCATTCAAAAGCGGAAATAGAAAAAGCCGTTGAATCAAGGGTTGATGAACCGTTAATTTATAAGACAGGGGGAGATTGATGAAAATACATTTTTGGGGAGTACGCGGTTCTATTCCAACATCGGTATCGCCTTCCGCCATCAAAAGCAAAATTTCCGCTATTGTTGAGCAAATCACCGCAGATGATTTAGCCAGCGCTGAAAGCAGGGAAAAGTTTTTAGCCGGTCTTCCGCCGTGGCTGTTCGGCACTACCGGCGGAAACAGTCCGTGCGTCAGCGTATCGATTGACAGCACAAAAGATGATTGTATCGTCTTTGACTGCGGCTCCGGTTTACGCGAGCTTGGAATAGCGCAGGCAACCGCCGAAAACAAGATAAACCATTACCATATTTTCCTTTCGCATTTTCACTGGGATCACATACAAGGGCTTCCGTTTTTCGGCCCCGGTTACAATCCCGCCGTAAAAATTGATTTTTATTCGCCTGCCGGCAACTTGGAAAAAATATTAAGCGGACAGATGGTTCACCCTTATTTCCCGGTAACTCTGGACGCGATGGGGGCTACAAAAACATTTCATTACATGGAAAACGATATAAATGTTCTCGGTTGTAAAATCAGCAAAAAGAAAATGAACCATCCCGGCGATTCCTACGCGTATTGCGTAAACGAAAACGGCAAACGTTTTATTTACGCTACCGATACTGAATTAACATCAGGCGATTTTTTAAAGAACGATGAAAACACCGCGTTTTTTAACGGCGCGGACGTAATTGTTATTGACTGCCAATATACCTTAGGCGAGGCGATTGATAAATACAACTGGGGGCACAGCGCCTTTAGTTTGGCGGTAGACTTTTCCGTAAACTGGAATATTAAACACATGGTGTTATTCCATCATGATCCCACTTATGATGATCATAAACTCTACGGAATATTACAATCGGCAAAATGGTATCTGGAGAGAATGAACCTAAAAGGCATTGAATTAACTCTGGCTTATGAAGGCTTGGAAATCTCAATTTAAGACGTTCCGTCAGAGTAAGGTGCATTTTGGCTTATAAAAAAAATAAAAGTATATTTAAATCTCTTATTCATTTATTTACCGTGCTTGTAGCGTTAGTTATTATTTTTGTTCCTGTCTTAGTAGGCGTTGTTATGTATTTTAACGCTCCTATGCATGAGGACGAAAAAGCCATAACATTAACGCAAAATGACGCTATAAAACTTACGGACGACGGCTATTTAATCAATATAAGAAACGGTGAAAGCTCGCAATCTGTCGGACTGCGGCTTGAAAGAACCGGTTTTATAAGAAACAGATACTTTTGGAATATTGTATGCAGACTCGGAAAACAAAAAATTAAAACAGGCACTTACAGAATCAATACTCAGGCAAGCTTGCTTAATATTTACAAAACACTTGTTTCGGGACAAGAAGTTTTGCATAAGGTTACAATTCCCGAAGGCGTAACCTTAAAAAAAATGGCAAAAATAATTGATGAATCGGGAGTATGCTCATCGGAAAGTTTTCTTACCGCAGCGTACGATAAGGCGATAATCGGCAAATACAATATTCCGAATCAATCAATGGAAGGCTACCTTTTCCCCGATACCTATCTGTTTCCGGGCGAGTATCCGGCGGAAAAAGTGGTTACAGCTATGGCGGATAATCTTTTTAAGAATTTAAAAGAAATAGACCCTGCCATTCTCGCTATGACGCCGAAAGAGTTAAACGAAAAAATAATAATCGCTTCCATTGTTGAGCGAGAATACAGGGTGGAGAGGGAAGCGCCTATTATGGCAGGAGTTTTTTACAACAGACTTCGCATAAAAATGGCGCTGCAATCCTGCGCTACCGTAGAGTACATTATGACGGAAATACAGAACCGCCCCCATCCGTCAGTTTTGCTGTTTACGGACATAGAAATTGATCATCCGTATAATACATACGTTAAGCCGGGGCTTCCGCCGGGACCTATTTCCGCTCCCGGGCTTACCGCCTTGCGCGCGTCGTTTTTTCCCGACAAAACAAATTATTTGTATTTCCGGCTTGAGGATGCCGCTAGCGGCAAACATTATTTTTCCCGGACTTATGACCAGCATATAAAGGCCGGAGAGTTAATCACGAAACCATCATGGCGTTAATATCCAAAGCTTCCATTGCGGAAGTAAACAGCAGATTAGACGCAATTTCCGTAGTCGGCGATTATGTCCGCCTTGAGAAAAAAAGCGGCCGCTGGTGGGGAAGATGCCCCTTCCACGGCGGCGGACAGGAAAAAACCCCTTCTTTCAAAGTAGACCCCGACTTAAAAATGTACCACTGTTTCGGCTGCGGCAAGGGCGGCAGCGTTATCAGTTTTGTTATGGAGATGGACAAACTCACCTATCCCGAAGCGATAAAAAGCCTCGCCAAGAAAATGAGCATCGAGTTGATTTACGAAGAAGGCGGACAGGAAGACGGCGAAGACCATTCAATCAAAGAAGAATTGTACGAGTTATACAAAAGAATGACAGGGACATTTGAGCATTTTCTGCATGAAAAAGAGGAAGGGAAGTCCGCTCTTAATTACATTCATGACAGAAGCATAAGCGAGGAGATGATCAAAAAGTTTCAGCTTGGTTTCGCCCCCTCGGATCGGGATTTCCTTCACAAATTCCTTAAACAAAAAGGCTATTCCGACGAATTTCTTGAAAAATCAGGGCTGTTTTCGGCAAAATACAAGACAATCCCGCTTTTTTCAGGGCGGCTTATGTTCCCTATCACCGACAGACAGGGGAAAATCGTCGCTTTTGGCGGCAGAGCTCTGCCCGGAACAGTGCAAAGCGACGGAAACGAGCCGCCTAAGTACATAAATTCCCCTGAAACCGAGATTTACAAGAAGGGGCAGACCCTTTTTGCCATAGAACACGCTAAACCGCAGATGAGACAGACCAAAACCGTATACCTCGCCGAGGGTTACATGGACGTAATCGCCCTTCATCAGGCTGAAATTGTCAATTCCGTCGCTCCGCTCGGCACGGCGTTTACAGAAGAACAGGCGGCATGGCTGCGCCGCTGGGTGGATAACGTAGTCTTGGTTTTAGACAGCGACGAAGCCGGGCAAAAAGCGGCTTACAAGGCGATTATCACCTGCAGAAAGAACGGAATTTCCTGTTCCCTTGTCAATTTTCAGGAAGGGTTGGAGAGCGAAATTGACGGAGAAGAAGCCCGAAAAATAAAAGATCCTGCCGATATTTTGCAAAAATTCGGTTCAAATGTATTGAAAAAAGTTGTGAAATTCACTATAAATGACTTTGAATACCTAATTTTCCGCAGCAGGTTTCAATCTGCGGCGAACGGTGATATTAACGGCGCAGTCGAATTTATGTTTCCGTTTTTGGAAGCGTTAGAGTCTGAAATTGACCGTGATGACAGTATCACAAGAATCGCCGATGTTTTTAAAATTGAACGGAGCGCGGTACGGAAGGATTATTCAAATTGGAAATCGACAGGCTACAAAGATTTTTCCGAGAAGCCTGTTACGGTAAAACCGAAACTCCAGATACGCAGAAACGCGGAGCTGAGTCTTTTAACAACTGTTGCGATAAATCAGGAACTGTATCCTGAATTCCGCGCCGAACTGGAGATTAAAGACGTTGACGATCCTGCGGCAAAAGAACTTTTCATTTCGTTGGAGGAATGTTTTAAAAACGACGAGAGCGGCGTTGATTTTCTTTTAGCGAGAATCAGCGACGAGGCGTTACGTGCTTATGTAGCGGACAGCGGAACTTCCGGAGAATTCAAGGGAGATTCGCGCAAGTTTATGGAGGATGGAATAAAGCAAGTCAGGAAAAAACGTTTGGAAAAAAGACTGACGGAGATAAACGCGCAGATGCGCGAGGACGAGCGTAAATTCGGCGATGTTGAAAACATGGATGAATTACTTGCCGAAAAAAAAGAAATTGATTCGCAGATAAGAAAACTTGAAGGAAGATAAATGTTAAATAAGTTAAGCTTTTTCGGTAAAAAAACATCTCATCTTGAAAAACATTTTTACAAAAAACCATTACACAGAGTACATTTTTTAAAACAACCTCAAGCAAGCGGCGCAAACGGATTAACAGCGCTTTTAGGCGGCGATACTACCGCTTCCGATCCCGAAATTATAAAATTATTGGAATATGCGAAAGAAAAAAAGGTTCTTTCATTTGAAGAATTGCAGGATTTACTTCCCGAACATATCTCCGATAAAATCGAACAAGTTTTAGCCCTGCTTGAAGCAAATAACGTTCAACTGATAGAAGAAGACAGTCTATCCGACGATGAGGAAAACGACAATCAAAAAAATAACGGCGCAAACAAGAAAAAGACGGCGGGATCGGAGAAAGATTCTTCTCTTGTTGACGACCCGATAAGGCTTTATCTGCGCGAAATAGGACGAGAGCATTTATTAACAGGCGAACAGGAAATCGAGCTTTCCAAGAAAATGGAAGAAGGCGAGAATATCGTTAAGAATGTAATAAAAAGATCAGGTATGATAATACCTGAGTTTTTCAATATCGCCCAAAAAACATTTTCCAAAAGAGATATAAGAGAGCTTAACCTTTCCAAAAAAGAAATGACGGAACACATGACCGAATACCGCAGATTAAATCAGTATTACAAAGATGTTTTACGCGCAATTCAAGTCGAGTTAAGAAGTTATATAGACTTAAAAAAACTGTTAATTGTAAAAGATGTTGATTACAAAGAGGACAAGGAATGTTCGGCTCTTCGCAAAAAAATAATGAAGACGCTTAAAAACACACAGATACACCCCGATGAAATCCAAGCTTTTTCCGATAAATTTATAATCGCGTCAAAAAAGATAAAAAAGTATATAAAAGAGCAGGAACGCCTTGAAAAACATCTTAAAGTAGGCTCATTAAAGGAACTCCGCACAATGGGAAGACTCCTTACAATCAAAGAAGAGCGTGAAAAACTTGAGAATGAGATTGGTCTTTCCGCAGATGAAATCAAAGAAAAAATACGGCTTATTCAGGTAACCGATAAAAAATTAAGAACTCTTGAAGAAGAATTTGAAGAATCGATAGAAAATATCAATCAAATGGCGGGTGAAATTTATCACGGCAGAGTAATGATGAAAAACGCCAAAGACAGACTTATAAGCGCGAACTTAAGACTGGTTGTCTCTATTGCGAAAAAATACACAAACAGAGGAATGCCGTTCTTTGATCTTGTGCAGGAAGGAAATATCGGTCTTATAAAAGCGGTTGAAAAATTCGAGTATCAAAAAGGTTTTAAATTCTCAACTTACGCGACATGGTGGATTAGGCAGGCTATTACGCGTTCAATATCGGATCAGGCAAGGACAATCCGCGTGCCTGTGCACATGATAGAGCAGATAAACAAGGTCGTGCGCGAGTCAAGACAGCTTTTACAGACTCTCGGCAGAGAACCAACTGACGAGGAAATAGCAGACAAACTCGGCTGGCCTACGTTAAAAGTTAAATCCGTAAAAAATGTCGCGCGCGAACCCATCAGTCTTGAAACGCCGATAGGCGAAGAAGAAGACTCACTGTTAGGTGATTTTATCGAAGACAAAGACGTTGAAAATCCCGCTAACCAGACGGCGTTTAAAGTTCTTCAGGAACAAATGAGCAGCGTTCTTTCAACGCTTCCGGCGCGCGAACAGGAAGTGTTAAAAATGCGTTTCGGTCTTGACGACGGATATTCACTTACTCTTGAAGAAGTAGGTTTATATTTTAATGTTACTAGAGAGAGAATAAGGCAGATAGAGGCAAAAGCCCTGCGCCGTTTAAGGCATCCTAAGAGAAGCCGCAAATTAAAAGATTATTTGGATCATTAAAAGGAGGGGAGTATGGTAACTGAAAGCGACCTTGATAAACTCAGATCATTACAGGAAATCATCTACGAAAAAATAGGACTGGAAAAAAGCATCCATGAGATTCCTAAATTATTAAGCACTCAGGAAGAACTTTTAAACAGGTTGAAAAAAACATTTATCGAAAAAAATTCGGATTATGAGAAAATTAAAGCCGAGGAAATCGACTTTAAAAATAAACTCGGCGAAGTAGAGTCTACAAGGGAAAAATCCGAAAAGAACATGGATGCCGTAAATACACAAAGAGAATACGAAGCGCTTGATAAAGAAATTAAAGACGCATCCGAGAAAGAACAGCAGTACCGCAAAGATTTACAGCAAAGAGAGCGTATTCTTTCCGAGCTTGACGAGCAGATCAGACAGCAGGCGGGACTGATTGAACAGCAGGAAAAAGAACTTGAGGAACGCAGAAGAAAAATTGAGGCTGAAATAAACGACAAAAAGAAACAGATTGAAAACCTTAAAAAGAAAGAGAGCAAACTTACGGAAAATCTTGATCCTGAAGTTGTATTTAAATTTGAGCGTATTATCAAAAATAAAATGGGTATCGGTATTGTGGCGATTAAGAGAAATGTCTGCATGGGCTGCCACATGATACTTCCCGTCCAATTTGCCAATGAAGTAAGAATAGGCGAAGAATATGTATTCTGCCCCTATTGTTCCCGTATTCTGTACTATGAAGAATCAGCCGAGGGCGAAGAAGACTTCTTTAACATTGAAGACACGGGCGCTCTTTCAGACCTTGATGAATCGGAAGAGGACGAATACGAAGACGACGACGAGGAAGAAGAAATCGTCAATATTGATTCTGAAGAATGACACTCTTTCAGTAATATTCAAAAAAGCGATGAACCTGTAAGCCGGGTTCTGTTCTTAAAAGACTCTGCCATCTGTCTGAAATAGCCGTTTCCGGCTCTTTTTGGCAGTCTACCCGCGCTTAACCGGCGGGACGCCGACGCGCTGTTTAACTTTGCTCCTGATGAGGTTTGCCTTTTTCCAACTTCGTTGGAAAAAGGCGGAAGTTTTGCCGGAGGCAAAACTTCAAGCAAATTTCCCAAAGGAAGTCGGTATCTTGCCGGCATTGTTGCCAATGCCGAGGTGGGCTCTTACCCCGCCTTTTCACCCTTACCCGACCACCCGACCACTAAAACGCATAAAACACCATAATCAATGTAAAAAACATTGTCTATGCGTTTTAGTGGTCGGGTAGGAGGGCGGTATATTTTCTGTGGCGCTGTCTGTTCCGACCACTAAAACGCATAAAACAGTTATCAATGTAAATGCATTTTCTATGCGTTTTAGTGGTCGGACCCGGGCGTTACCCGGCATCATACCCTGCGGAGCCCGGACTTTCCTCCCGACGTTTTGTATAACAAACACCGAGCGGCAGAACGGTTCATCACTGGTCAAAATATAACCTTTTTTTAACTTGTTTCCAAGCTGAATTTGACGAAATTTACACGGTTTTTCTAAAAATCATTGACATTATATCGAATTTTAGGTAGAATTTGCTTTAAAGCCATGTTAAACAGTAATAGTTTGTCCAGTTACGGAAGACATATATATATTCTCAAAAGAATTCGCACCTTTGGAATTGTTTTTTTCTCAATAGCGGTTGTAATTTCTTCCGTATTTTTAATTTTACACATAAAAAACACTTCAAAGAACGAAAGAAAAGAGCTTTCCCGCATTTGGAATGAAGGCGATTATGAAAGAGCGTATATTATCAGCAAAACAGCGTTACAAGAAAAACCTGTGGATTATTTTTTACTGACGATTAACGGTTTTTCCGCTTATCAAATGGGAATAGCGCAAATTAACAGTCAAAATACTTTATCTTTTATTAACGAATGTATTTTCTCGCTGCGAAAAGCGCTGCTTCACAGAGAAGCCGCAAAAGACGGGCGCGTTTTTTATGTTTTGGGAAAAGCTTACGGCTACAAGGGCAGTGAATACGCAGATCTTGCGGTAAAATATCTTGAGATTGCGAATAATCTTGCTTACAAAGCAAATGACATACCCGAATACTTAGGCCTTGCTTACGCGGCTTACGGCGATTACAGAAACAGCGTGGAAGCGTTTACACGCGCTTTTGTTCCGGGCAAACAGCCTTCCGATAATCTTTTATTGTCGATATCAAGATCATATATCGCGATGGAAGAGTACAATATGGCGCTGGGTTATCTTACACGCTGTATTGATTATTCCGCCGATTCAAAATCAGTTGTCTTATCGCGCTTTATGTTAGCTGAAATATACAGAAACAATGACGACTACGACGGCGCGGAAAAACAATATTTAAGCATTATAAATGACTCAGGCGAAAATGCCGAAGTGCATTATCAGTTAGGAGAACTTTATAACTTAAAGGGCGACACGACAAGAGCGCGCTCGGAATGGAGAACAGCTTACAGACAGGATCCGGCTCATGCAAAGGCAAGAGCGCGGCTTAATATATAACGGAGGTAGCCATGTTAGGCAACTTATCATCGGATTTCGGCATCGATTTGGGAACTTGCAATACTCTTATTTTTATCAAGGGTAAAGGAATAGTTTTAAATGAGCCGTCTGTAGTCGCGGTTGAACGCGGCACAAAAAAAATAGTGGCTGTCGGCGCCGACGCCAAAAGAATGCTTTGGAAAACTCCCGAAAACATTATCGCGATAAGACCGATGCGCGACGGAGTAATCGCCGACATTGAATCAACAGAAAAAATGATCCGCTGTTTTATCGATCGTGTCTTTCCGCGCTACCGCTTTTTTAAACCGAGAATGGTAATCGGCGTTCCGTCCTGTATCACGGAAGTTGAAAGACGCGCGGTTGAAGAAAGCGCGTATAAATCCGGAGCGAGAGAAGTCCGCGTAATCGAGGAAAGTCTTGCCGCCGCAATCGGCGCTGATATTCCCATAAGAGAACCCGCAGGCCACATGATCCTTGATATCGGCGGCGGCACTACGGAAATATCGGTCATATCGTTAGGCGGCATGGTTGTAACAAGCGCAATCCGCGTAGGCGGCGATAAATTTGACGAGTCAATTATTAAACATATACGAAGCGTTCATAACCTGATAATCGGAGAGCAGATGGCGGAAAAATTAAAAATCGAAATCGGCAATGCATCTCCCGACAGAATGATCGACAAAATGGAAGTTAAGGGCAACGACGCTATTACCGGTCTTCCGCGCAGACTGGAAATTGATTCAGTCGAAGTAAGAGAAGCTCTTAAAGACCCTGTTACAAAAATTGTTGAAGAAATTAAAACAGTGTTCGGGAAAACTCCTCCGGAGCTTGCGGCGGACATTGTAGACCGCGGAATTGTAATGGCGGGCGGCGGTTCTCTTCTTAAAGGACTGGATAAACTTATTCAAAAGGAAACGGGAGTTCCCGCGATAATCGCGGAACAGCCGGAACTTTGCGTCGCGCTTGGAGCGGGAAAATATTTTGATTACATAAAAGGCGCTGACCTTACCAAAAATATTTATGACAGATTAAACGGATAACGGTATGGATCGAGGATTCTTTGGTAAGTCTTCGCGTAGCAGCGGCAGTAAATTACCGGGAGCGCAGATCAATTCTTCTGTCTTTGTATTTGTCATTTTAGTTATTATTTCAGTACTAATGCTTTTAATTTCAAGCAGAGATTTTATTTTCGGCGTTAAAAATACGGGGCTGTCTCTCTTTTCCGGAATCAGGAACGGAATATACGAATTATCTTCCGTGGTTTCAAGAACGGTGCTTTCAATTAAAGAATTAACAAATTTAAGAAAAGAACACGCCGATCTTTTAAAACAGCTTGATCGCTACCATGAATTGGAAAGAAGCAATGCGGAAATATATCAGGAAAATATCAGGTTAAAAGAACAGCTTGATTTTTCTAAAACGCTTAAATACCGGCGAATACCTGTGCAAATATCGGGAAGAGATCCTAATAATCTTTTTTCGGCGCTTATAATTAACAAGGGAAGTTATTCGGGAGTTTCAAATAACATGACCGTTGTTGCGTGGCAAAACGGCACTCAGGCTTTAGTGGGAAAAGTAATACAAACAGGAGTTCTTGAAAGTCTTGTTATGCCTGTTTACGATCTTAATTCATTGGTATCGTGCCGTTTTTCGGTTTCACGTTTTGAAGGAATTGTGGAAGGGCAGGGGAATTCCGAGAGTTCTTTAATAATGCGTTTTGTTCCGAGACGCGCCAGAGATGAAATAAATATCGGCGATATAGTAGTTACAAGCGGAATGGGCGGCATATATCCGCCGGGAATTAACTTGGGACGTGTCAGCAGTATAAATATTCTTGAATACGAAACTACTTTGGAAGTTGAAGTTCTTCCGATGATAGATTTTTCAAGGCTTGAGTATGTTTTTGTTATCGAAGCGGAAAATTCCGATTATGATTTACCCGAATACATTGAAACGGGGATAAAAAATGATTAGAAGTATTATTTGGACGGTAGTTTTCAGTATTGTCGCCGCTTTATTGCAGTCAACCGTACTTGCGAAAATTTCTTTTTTAAGCGCCGTTCCCGATCTTGCGTTATGCGTTATTGTTTTTTCCGCCTATGTAAACGGAACAATGACAGGTCAAGTCTCGGGATTTTTATCGGGATTGTTTATAGATTTTCTGTCTGCGGCTCCGCTTGGCATGAGTTCTCTTGTCCGCTTGATTATAGGAGCGTTAACCGGAATATTTAAAGACTCGTTATTTCTTGGTTATGTAGTTATGCCGGTTATTCTCTGTTCAATTGCGACTGTTTTAAAGGCGTTAATAATGTTTGTTCTTCATTTTTTTATGGGCAACGCTATTCCTGCGTATTCAATAGCCGATACGCTTTTTTGGATAGAGTTAGGACTGAATGCGTTATGCGCTCCATTATTATTTTTGATACTGAGAAATTTTAAGCCCATTTATATAGGACGGAGTTAGTACAATGCATGAAAACGAACTAACACGGATAAATACGTTTAGGGTCTTGCTTATCATTGTTTTTTGTATTTTCTCTATAAAACTTTTCAGTATGCAAATTCTTTCGGGAGATATTTACCGTTCAAGGGCGCAGGATATTTCAAGAAGAACATATTTAATACCGACTCAAAGAGGGGAAATTTACGACCGTAATTATGACACCCCCCTTGTTGTAAACAAGGACACATTTGCCGTAAGCATTACCCCTGCTGAGGTTCCGCGCGGCAGTATGGATGAAATTATAAATTCGGTTTCCGCTATTTTAAATATTAAACCTGATGATATAAAATCAAGACTCCCAAACCAGTATCTGCAATTGTACCAGCCTGTAGAAATAGCGTCTAACGTTTCTTTCTCGGCAATAGCGGCGATAGCGGAAAGAAAAAACATATTACCGGGCATTTCATGGAATATTAAATCGGTAAGAGATTATGAAAAAGTCGGAAGTCTTTCGCACATACTCGGATATGTGGGCGACATTACCAGAGATGAGCTTACAACCCTTTATAATCAAGGGTATCAAATGGGAGACTTAATAGGGAAGTCCGGCATAGAAAAGCAATATGACCCGCTTTTAAGAGGCAAACCGGGCTGGGAAACAAGGACTGTAGACTCCAGAGGAAGGCGTATTTCCGGCAATGAAAATGTCAGCCGTGTGCCTCCCGATATAGGCAAGAATCTTGTTTTGACAATTGACGCTTCTTTGCAGACTCTTGTTGAAAAAGCGATAGGCAATCAAATAGG
>Ga0268262_10002199_pt1 | contig 22904 bp, 20 predicted proteins | sample TergutNc150P3_FD_190354 | JGI IMG/M metagenome (GOLD analysis project Ga0268262, IMG submission 190354) | Nasutitermes corniger P3 segment gut microbial community from laboratory colony in Florida, USA - Nc150 P3 (SPAdes) (version 2) | ecosystem: Host-associated > Arthropoda: Insects >...
ATCGAATTGCGCTGTGCCTGTAGGTTGCGAGGGTTCTCGTGGAATTACGACAATTTCACACGGGTTTTTAAGAGTGATTTAATGCGACATTTTGCGAGAAATCAGTTTAAGAAATGTGTATTCTTTTTCCCGAATTATTAGGGCGCAGCCCTACCGCCGTAGGCGTCCATCTTTTTGAAACCGCAAGCGTTATGCGACATTCAATTTTAAAACGTAAAAACGGCTTTTGAAGGGCTTTTAAGGGGCTAAAGGTGAAATGATACGGCAACGGGCATTGAAACGGTTCTAGGGGCTTCTATACGCTAAATTCAGGGGTATTTTTTATATGTCTGTTATGCAAAAAGAATAAACATTTTGTTGATGTTATGCGAAATATAATAAAAATGTAGGCGGATATGTAGGCAATTATTGTTGGCAATAGGGAATAATAGGGAATAAAAGTGAACAAATAAAGCTTGACTAATTCTTTATCTGGTATATAATTAGAGTAATTAAGGTATGCCAGAGAGCAAGAGTTAACAGGGGCTACGAACCACACGAACCAACACGAACAGCGACAAGCTTTGTGCTAAAAGTTCGTGGTGTTCGTGTGGTTCGTGGTTTAAATTTGTTTACGCCGCGTTAATCCGAATCGCCCTTTTCTGCGTTTCGGCGCGTTTTTTAATTTCCAAATTCAGAATGCCGTTTTTGAAAGCCGCGTTTACCGCTTCGGGATCGGCGTTTTCCGGCAGTTTGAAAGAACGGGTAAAAGAACTGACCTTCCGTTCGCGAAGAATGTAAGTACCCGTGTTTTCATTGTTCTTTTTCTCTTCATGCGCGTTCTCTTCTTTGGAAGAGATCGTCAGGCTTGAGCCGTCTACATGAACTTCTATGTTCTTCTCATCATAGCCAGGCAGTTCCATATCAAGAACATAGCTGTTCTCGGTTTCCTGAATGTCTACTGCGGGAATGTGATTGAACATTCTCGCGGTCGGCGCCAGAATTGAGTCGCCAAAGAAGGACTCAAAATAGCGGTCAAAATCGCTCAGGGCGTTTTGAATTGTGTTGGGGCGGTACATGGCTAATGTTTTCATGATTTTCTCCATCATATCCGGCGGGATAATTACGGAATTAATGGTTCAACGAACCATCCCCCTTTCGGCGGGTTTCCGTTTGTCCTCGTCGATACCAATTTAATAGCAAAAACTATGCCAAGCGCAAAAATCATCATTTTTCATATAATTTCATGTGAATTTACCCGCTTTTTAGACTGATTCCTGGTCAAAATGATACAGTGAATAAAAATTTGGCAAATTTTGTGTCAAATTGATACAATTATGTGTCAATATACAAATTTATTGAATTAAATCAACCCATAAGCTATCCTAAAAAAAGGAGATTACCATGCAATACGGACATTTTGATGATAATGAGCGGGAGTATGTAATTACACGCCCCGACACGCCTTATCCGTGGATTAATTATTTGGGCTGTGAGGATTTTTTCGGGCTTTTTTCCAACACATCGGGCGGTTATTGTTTTTACCGCGACGCGCGTATGTTGAGACTGACGCGTTACCGCTACAATAATGTCCCGACTGACGCGGGCGGCCGTTATTTTTATCTGCGTGACGAGGGCGACGTATGGACTCCTTCATGGATGCCGATGAAATCCGCGCTTGAGCGTTACGAGTGCCGCCACGGGATGGGTTATTCAAAAATTTCTTCATCGCGTAATGGGTTGGCTTTTTCTCAAGTTTCGTTTGTGCCGTTACACGACACCTGCGAGATACATAAGGTTACGCTTGCTAATGAGTCAAATATTGATAAACGCATTGATATGTTTTCTTTTATCGAATTTTGCCTGTGGAACGCCAACGACGATATGACCAACTTCCAGCGCAATTTCAGCATTGGCGAGGTTGAGATTGACGGTTCGCGCATTTATCACAAGACCGAATACCGCGAGCGGCGCAATCATTACGCGGTGTGGGCGGTCAACGTTCCAATCGAAGGTTATGATACCGACAGGCAGACGTTTCTTGGTCTTTACAACGGTTTTGATCATCCGCAGGCGGTTTTTGAAGGAGAGGCGAAAAATTCCACCGCTTCAGGGTGGGCGCCTGTCGGCTCCCACCACATCAAGGCGCGGCTTGCGCCAGGCGAATCTAAAACTTTTATTTTTGTCCTTGGTTACTGTGAAAATGATGAGGATCAAAAGTGGGAACGTCCAGGAGTAATAAATAAAAAACCCGCAAATACGCTCCTTGAAAAATACGGTACGCCTGACGCGGCGGACAAGGCTCTTGCCGCGCTTAACGAGTACTGGAAAGATCTTCTTGGACGTTTTACCGTAGACGCTGAAGATAAAAAAATGGCGCGTATGGCGGGTATTTGGAACCAGTACCAGTGTATGGTGACGTTTAACATGTCGCGCAGCGCGTCCTATTTTGAATCAGGCATTGGGCGCGGCATGGGTTTCCGCGATTCAAATCAGGACTTGTTGGGTTTTGTTCATCTTGTTCCCGAACGCGCCCGTTCCCGTATTCTTGACATCGCTGCGACGCAGTTTCCTGATGGAAGCGCGTATCATCAGTACCAGCCGCTTACAAAGCGCGGCAATAACGAGATCGGCTCCGGCTTTAATGATGACCCCCTGTGGCTCATTTGCGGAACAGCGGCGTACATCAAAGAGACGGGCGATTACGGTATCCTCGAAGAAAAAGTGCCGTTTGACAACAACGATGCGTTAGCTGACACACTCTTTATCCACTTAAAGCGCTCTTTTGATTACACCGTAACGCACGTTGGGCCTCACGGCTTGCCGTTAATTGGGCGCGCGGACTGGAACGACTGTTTGAACCTTAACTGTTTTTCCAAAACGCCGGGCGAATCTTTTCAGACTACGGCAAACTATGAAAGCGGCGTGGCGGAATCAGTCCTGATAGCCGCGATTTTCGCGTTTACCGGCCCTGATTATGCCGAAATTTGCCGCCGCACTAACCGCACCGAAGAAGCCGAGTACGCGGAAAAAGCAATCGCTAAAATGACAGAGGCTATTGATCAACACGGTTGGGACGGAGACTGGTTCCTTCGCGCCTATGACGCTTATGGAAAAAAAATCGGCAGCCATGAATGTGAAGACGGAAAAATATTTATCGAATCCAACGGTTTCGCGGTAATGGCGGATATTGGCATTAAAGACGGACGAGCGCTGAGGGCGCTTGATTCCGTAAAAGAACATCTTGAAACGCCGTACGGTATTGTGCTTTTGCAGCCGGCCTACAAGGACTACCATCTTGAGTTAGGTGAAGTTTCTTCCTATCCGCCAGGATATAAGGAAAACGCCGGAATATTTTGCCATAACAACCCGTGGGTTACGATAGCGGAAACCAGGCTTGGCAGAGGAAATCGCGCGTTTGAGACTTACGCGAAAATTTGCCCCGCTTACCGCGAAGACGACAGCGATCTGCGCAGATTGGAGCCGTATGTGTACGCGCAAATGGTAGCCGGAAAAGACGCGGTTCGTCACGGAGAGGCGAAAAATTCATGGCTTACCGGAACTGCGGCGTGGACGTTTGTCAGTATTTCGCAGTACATTCTTGGAGTGCGCCCTGTTTTTGACGGTCTTATAATAGACCCGTGCATACCTTCAAGCATGAAGGGGTTTACCATTACCCGTCATTTCCGGGGCGCTGACTATCACATCACGGTGGACAATAGCGCGGGCGTGGAAAAGGGAATAAAGTCCATTATGATTGACGGTAATTTATTGGACGGCGATGCGTTGAAAAAGGCGGTATTGCCCGTGTTTGGCGACGGAAAAGCGCATAAAATTGACGTAGTGTTGGGATAAAAGACGGTATTAAATAACGCGCCTTATCTGATTTCCGCTAACGTAATAACGCCTCGTAATTAAATTTTCCGAAAGAGCTTTTAAACGTTAGTACGGCAATTACCGCCAAAACCGCGGCTATCAATAAAAATAATTTTACGCTAATCATCATTATTCCCGTAAATTGACCGACAACCAATAACATAACGGGCAATACCAAGAACAGACTGCTCTGCTGCGCTTCTTCGGAAGACTGCGCTTTTGCGGAATTTCGCACTATAAGGTTAATGGAAATTATCGCCGCCGAGGGAGAGACCAACAGTAATATAATTAACCAGTTTATATTGAGTTTTATTAATGATTCAGTTAAAGCAAAAAATAATGTTTCCGTTACAACCGTCATAACGACAAATGAAATGACGGATACCGCCATACTCAGCAGAAAAGAAGCCAGTATTTTTGCGTTAAAAATCTTTTTTAACGGTAACGGACAGTAGAGAAGCGTTTCAAGGGTAGACTTTTCTTTTTCGCCCACAAATGAACCGGATGCCATGACTGAAGAAGCCATTACGGGAATTAATATAAAAAATATTGGTATAACATTGTTTATTATCATGTTGATTAACATGTTTTGTATATTGTCACTTAAATTAATACTTTCGGGATAAGAAGACCCCAACAGTTGTATTAACTGCATCATATCGGGAGAATCGACGGGTGAAAGCATGACTATCAGAATAAACATTAAAGGTAAAACAACTATCATAACCAAAGGCACCGTAATAAGCACGGTTAACATTCTTTTATTGGCGGTAATGCTTAAAATATCTTTTTTAATAATGGCTATTTGCATTTTATTAATCATGTTTACCGTCCTTGCGCTTTTCGATTAACGCGAAATAAATTTCTTCCAGCGAATGTTTTTGCGCCGATACATGATACACATTGCCGCCGTTGTTGATAATTTGTTTTACCAGCTGCGGAATTTCATCCTGCGAATTTACATCGACTAACATATATTCGCCGTCCTGCCGCGTTTTAAGTCCCTGCGGATATTTATCGCTTTTTATTTTTGCCGTCATCCCTGAAAATACTAAAGCGTGAAGTTCATCCAGCGAACCCGCGGCAAGCATACTCCCCTCGCTTATTAAGCCGTATTTTGTGCAGATTTCTTCAGCGTATCTTAACTGATGAGTACAAAGGAAAATACTGGTCCCTTTATCGCGGGCAAGGCTCTTTATTAAATTATTTACATTCTGCGCGCTCTCAGGATCCAGTCCGGAAGTTGGTTCGTCCAGAAACAGTATTTTTGGCTGATGAAGCAGAGCGCGCGCAAGTGACAACCGCTGCCGCATTCCCGTGGAGTACTCTGAAAGTTTTCTGTCCTTCGCGTCCAGTAACTCCAAACGTTCAAGAATTTCCAGAGTTCTGCGTTTTGTTTCATCCGTTTTAATGCCAAAGACTTCTCCAAAAAACATCAGGTTTTGAAGCCCTGTAAGGTTATTGTACATCTGGGCGTGTTCCGTTACTACGCCGGACAGTTTGTGTATTTCTTCGGGGGCTTTTGCCGGCTCTATGCCAAAGACACTGCAAGAACCTTCCGTTAGTTGCAACATTCCGTTAAGCAGTTTTACGGCAGTAGTTTTTCCGGCTCCGTTTGGCCCTAAAAAACCGAAGATTTCGCCTTCATCAATGCTTAAATCCACGCAGTTTAACGCTTTTTTCCCGTTTGAGTATATTTTTGTTATTTGATTTGCGGTTATGACTTTCATGTAGTAATTATCATAATTAACGTATTATGTTTTGTCAAGTATGTTTAGTATCTATAATTTTAGAATCATATTTTGCGTCAAATTTTCAAATCCGTATTCTTCATATAATTTGATTGCTTTTTTATTAAAACAATATACATATAATTCAATATCATTATAATTTTCATCTTTTGCATATTTAATTATATAATCCAATAATTTTTTTCCATACCCTTTATTTTGATGTTTTTCATCGACAACAATATTATCAATTACAATGTATTTTCTTTTTTTGTGAAAAGGAAGTCCTCCTTTTTCTTCTTCATAAGCATATAAAAAACCTATTATTTTATTTTCAATTTCCAATACGATAAATATACTTGCTTTATCACTGATTAATGATTCTATATACTCCCTGCTTCTGGCGTGTTCATTTGATTTTTCATAAATATACGGTTCGTTTTTATAATGGTAAAGATCGCTTTGCTGGAATAAATTGTTTATTTGAGCGTAATCTGTAATAGAAGCCTTTCTAATGTTAATATGCATGTTTTATCCTTTTAAGCACTTTGAAGCATTCGTGTTTTTTATCCAATTTCATGCCTCTTTATCAATCTCACTTCTAATATCAATAATTGGTTTCAATAATTTTACCTTTTCAACAGAGTTAATAGCAAAACTAACATCATCCTCGTTTATTTCATATTTATGCGGATAACGTATATCATTGGCAAATCTGTTTAAAAAATCACATACAGTTTTTATTTTTTGAAATTCACTATTATTTTCAAAACATAGATTATTTAAAAAAACTAAATCATGAGTTTTTTTAGGTATAATATTATTAAAAGTTAAATAACCTTTTAAATACTTTTCTGTAGATTGGGCGCAATGATAACATATAATTTCAAATGGTCTGCGAACTTGATCGTTTAATGTTTTTGCAGAATATAAATCATCGTCCGCAAGTTGTAGCCATTCTTTTACATTTTCATTGTTCATACAAGAGTTTCCCTTTTTGGCTGATTGTTTTCTCAAAAATATTGTCTTTTTTTCTTTTATTAAAAACGGTTTCTTTTCCCAAGAGTAAATCAATAAAAAATATCTTTTTATCACCTAAATCGCCAATAATTTTCGCATAGATTTCTGAAGAATTATTAATATTATCCGGAGTTACAACATAAATATCAATATCACTATCTTCTGTTGGAATACCGTAAGCATAAGAACCAAAGAGATAAATGTACTTAGCTTGGACATATTTGAGAATAGATTCTTTAATTATATCAATTCTTTCTGCTAAATTTACCATATTCTTAGTATAATTAATGTATTACACCTTGTCAAGTATGTTTTTTCTGTGTTATAAGGTTTTTTGCAATTTTGCATTATTTTGCATAACGCCTTATTTGTAATTATATGACTTCTTTATAATATTTACACACCAGTTTAAATCATTAATTGTATTTATTATAGCTTCAGTCTCACCAGTTCCCCAATGTCCTATCTTTGAGACATCTCTAACATTTAATTTTTCCTGTTCAGTTAATTCTTTTATATTAATATTAATAAAAATTTTCAATCCGCCCTGTTGTCCATGAACTTGGCAGAAATGTTTATTATTTGATTTTGTTAAAAGTCCAATATAAAGTTTTGTTGGTTTTTCATCAAATTCCATTCCTTCTTTTTTTAAAAGAACAGTTAATTCTCTATACAAATTTAATGCGTTTTCCCATTTTCCGTTATTGAATTGATCATTAATAGTCCATTGATTTTGATCATTATCAACAGATGTCATTTGAACCGTATTACTTTGATAAGAACTACTATCTTGATTTATTTGGATATAAATATTCTGTAATGCGTCTTTAATATCACTATCACCAAAAGTATAACCAATAAGTTCCTTCATTTTATCATTTAATAATGTTATAAATTTTTTTGATGGTTCTTGTAACAATGATTCAAATGATTTTTTAATATTACTTAAAATAAATGTATTTTGTGCATATTTTAATAAATCATCCTTTTCGAATGATTCCTTTTTGAGTTTATTTAAAAGTTCTTCATCAATTTTTTCATCTAATTGTATATCAAACAATAATTTATCTTGGCTAGACCCTTTTAAATCAGAATAATAAACATTATATAATATTCCATTTGTTATTATTAAGAAAGGAACTTGCGCATTTAAACAATACCCCATTTTTTCATTCAGCATTTTGACATCATTGAGTAGGTTATTGATTGATTTTGCTTCAATTAATATTTTTCTTTTACCTTTAACATAAAATGAATAATCAGGACGCTTGCCTGACGCATCAGTATCTTCTGGGACAACCTCATCGGGATTTGAAAAATCCCAGCCTAAAATTTCAAAAAAAGGTTTTATTAAATATTCTTTTGTTGCGGCTTCATTTATGTCTTTAGTTTTTAATTTTTCAATTTTTTCCACTAGTTTTTTTAGTTTTTCTTCCATAATTTTTTATTTCCTTATTTATTAATAATTCATACCTTATATGATAATATGCTTCTATGAATTATGTCAACGTAAAAATATAGGAATTCATTATAAAAATAAATAGTTTTCAACTCCTCAATCTCATGTCAACGTCCTATGCGTCTCCTGCAACTGTTTAATAATCGGCAGCTTCTGCGGGCATTTTTCTTCGCACGCGCCGCATGCCGTGCACTTTGAAGCGTCCGCACTTTTTATCCAACTCTGGCCGTTCATCATTTCCTTGTACGCGCCTTTAGCGTGTTCTTTCAAATCGTAGACGCGGTAACGGTTCATTATTTCAAAAAGGTAGGGAATGTCGATGCCCGCGGGGCATGGTTTGCAGTAATTACAGCCTGTGCAGTAAAGTTTGGCAAGATTTTTGTTTTCTTCCATCATTGTTTTAATGTGCTGTAATTCGTCTTCAGTTAAATGACCGGTGCGTGACGCGATTTCAAAATTTTCTTTTAACATGTTCAGATCGCTCATGCCTGAAAGGGCCATGTCTATATTTTCGTTTGCAAGCACGAAGCGCAGTGCCATTTCCGCGGTGCTTGTCGATTTGTTTTTCAGTAAGCCCTGAATTTTTTCGCTTGGCGCACCGAGACGACCACCGCCGACCGGTCCCATTACCACAACGCCTAAACCTTTAGACTTCGCGTAGGCGATGTTTTCCTCGTTAGAACGATCCAGCATATTGTACTGAACAAGAGTTGTTTCAAAGTGTCCTGAGTCTGCTATCTTTTTATAATTTTCCGCCGCGTCGTGGTACGAAAATGAAATGTGTTTGATAAGTCCCTGCTCTTTGGCTTTATACGCCGCTTCAAGAGGACCGAATTTCAATCCCTGCCATGATTCAAAGCTTTTTAATGAAATACCCCAGAAGTGATAAAAGTCAATGTAGTCCGTGTCGAGTTTTTTCAGCGATTTTTCCAGCCGTTCCATCCAGTGATCGCCGTCCGCGTCTTCAATGGGGTTTTTTGTTGACAGATACACTTTGTCGCGGTAACCTTTTAACGCTTTTCCTACCGCAGTTTCGCTTAACGATTCGCAGTAAAGCGGCGCGGTATCAACATAGTTTATACCCATGTCAAACGCTTTTTGCATGAGGGGGACGGCAAGGTCTTCGTCAACAATTTTCTTGCCGTCAACTTCTTTCATGGGTAGGCGCATCGCGCCGAAACCCAATGCCGAAACTTTTATGCCTGTTTTACCAAAAGTTTTGTAAATCATAAAAACCTCACATATCTAAAATTATCTCATTCTCAGATTTCAATATCGAAGCGGGAATATAATTGTCTTTCATTGCCTCTCCGTTGACAGTCAGTTTTTTACAGCCGCTTTCGCGCCCGTCGGGGTTATTTACTTTTATGTTAAGTTTTTTGCCGCGAAAAAATTTTTCCATTGTAAAAAATTTCCACTCCGAGGGAATCGCGGGCGACAAACGTAGTCCATCAATGTCAGGTCTCAATCCTAAAATGCCTTCCACGCAGCCGACCATTACCGTGCTTGCCGTACCTGTCAGCCAGTGAACATGACTGCGTCCTTCAAACGGGCTGTCCACGCTTTCCGTGAATTGCGAGTAAACATACGGCTCCACAAGGCGCGTGTCGGCAATTCCGTTTTGCGCGGCTGGACTGGATTCCAGATAATACTCAACCGCGCGGTTTCCGCGTCCAAGCAATGCCTCAGCAAGGATTATCCAGCCCTGCGATTGCAGGAAGATGCCGCCGTTTTCTTTGGTTGACGGGTTAAAGAGCAGGGCAAGCGCCCCGTCAAACGCGTGTTTGCGGTAAGCCGGTGCCATAAGGCGCGCACCGTATTTTGTGTTTAATTCTTTATGTACTAAATCAAGTATTGCCTTGCCGCGCGTTTCATCCGCAAAGCCGCTGATTACAGCCCAACTCTGAGGATTAAGCCAAATGTTCGCTTCGGGGTCGCCCTTCTTTCCGACTGTAACATCATTTTCGGTTATGCCGCGCACAAAGCGGTCTTCTTTCCAACAGCGTTCCTCGATAATTTTTCCAAAACGGTTTTTTTGTTTCGTCATCTCTTTTTCTGTTGCGGAGTCTTTTTTAAATTTCGCAAAACGTATCATTATCTCAAACGCGTAGTACAACTGAAAAGCGACAAAGACGGAAACGCCCTTCGCTCCAAGGCGAAGGCAGTCGTTCCAGTCCGCGTGAAGTCCCGCGGGGAGTCCGTGTATTCCCAAATGGTTAAGTGAAAAATCAATTGCTTTTTTCAGGTGGTTGAATAGAGTGTCCTTGCCTTTGTCGGCGTAGGGGATTATTTCGTCTAACAGGGCGGTGTTGCCTGTCTCCGCGATATATTTCCAAACAGTAGGGAATAACCATAGCGCGTCATCGGCGCGATAGGACGGGTGTCCTGTGCTTTTGCTGTAGGATTCGTCTTCGGGTTTGTCTTCATGTCCGGGGTTGTGGCTGTACTTCACAAGCGGGAGAGCGCCGCCGTGGTTCACCTGTGCGGAAATCATGAACTTGATTTTTTCAAGTGCCATGTCCGGATCAAGGTGGATGATGCCCTGAATGTCCTGCACCGTGTCGCGGTAGCCGTAGCCGTTGCGCTGCCCGCAGTAAATTAGCGAGGCGGCGCGAGACCAGATAAAAGTAATAAAACACTGATACGCGTTCCATGTGTTGATCATGTTGTTAAAGTTTTCATCTGGGGTTGTTACTTTAAAATTGCCTAACTTTTTATGCCAATAACTTTTTAATTCGTCAACTTCACGGTGGGGAACTCTTGAATCCTCGTAACGGGCAATCAATTCTTTTGCCTGCGCTTCACGTTTTTGTCCAAGGAGGAAAACGCACTCGGCACTTTTGCCGGGTTCCAGATCAAGTGTTGTGTGCAAAGCGCCGCAGGGGTTCATGTTGTAGTTGAGTGTGCCGTCAAGTTTGCCGTTTTCAACTGAGACGGGATTTCCGTAGTCATGATAGTGACCTAAGAATTTTGCGAGGTCGCCGCAGTAACTTGCAACCTTCGCTCCCGCAAGACCAAAGAAGCGAGTTTCTACGCGGCTTTCGTTGACGGCGTTCAAGCAGTTCTCGTTTATGGTTTGCAGGATAAATTTTTCTTTAAAATAAGTGCGGGTGATGAATTGTGTATATTGAAGGTTCACCTGATCCTGTTCATAAAAACTTTCGCAGGTAAATTCGACAAAACCAAAGACGGATATTTTTCTCGCCTTTGATCCTTTGTTGATAACTTTAAGCCGCCACACTTCGTAATCCGCGCCGTGCGGCACATAATAGCAGACCTCGGAATGTATGTCTTTGTAATCGGCTTCCAACTTGGTATAGCCCGTGCCATGACGGCATATCGACTTGTATTGTTCAAGCGGCTTGCCCACAGGCTGCCATGACGCCGACCAATAATCGCCGGATTCATCATCGCGCAGGTATATGTACCGCCCGGGACGGTCCTGTTCGTTAAAGCGGTAACGGATCAATCTGCCCGCCGCGCCGCTTTTTACAAAGCTGTAACCTCCGGCATTGTTGGAAATAATCGCGCCATATTCAGGAGATCCAAGATAATTCGCCCAGGGAGCGGGCGTATCGGGCCTGTCAATGATATATTCCCGTTTTTCAGAATCAAAATAACCATACTGCATCGTCTTCTCCATATTGATTTTATGAGTGAGTTCATTTTATCATAAAACAAATGGATTTAGAACAGGAAGAAGCGCTTTATGAATTCCTCGAAAACGCAAGCGAGCCGTTTACGCTGGACGATATAACCGTCTATGTGCAGGCATCCGGGCAGAAGCCGAGCAAGCAGCTTGCAAAGGAAATAGGCGCTTATTTGGACATTAGAAAAATCGCTTTTAGGCAGGACAATAAACATTGGGTATCGCGTAAAGCGTGTTTTGAACCCGCCGTGTTCGTAATTACTCCTTCGCGGCTTGAATTGCTCAACGGCATTTTAATTCCCGGACACCGGTGCGTCCCCTTTGCAAATCCACTGACCTTGCCTAACTATTACAAATTTTTCTGGAAAGGCGAACCAATACCCGTAACAACAACAGAAGCTCCGCCCGAGGAATTGTATCCTTACTATTGCGTTTACGGTGAAGAATTTGCCCCTCAGTATATCGCAAGGGACAATCCTGAAAATGAGGAATCGTTCAACGCCGATCCTTACGAAGATCCGCCGGAAGTGTCGATACATACGCTTGATATGCGCGGCATTTACCGTGAATGTTCGTTTGTGCCGGGTGATTTTTTTATTGTCCGTACCATCAACTGGAATGAATGTCATTTTGAATTGGAAAAAATGCAGAAGGATAATTGGCCGCATACCGATTTGGACAAGTGGCAGGAAGCGGCCGAGATGGGTTTTGAAAGCAGTTTTGCCCTGCTTGGTCCGGGTGCGAGCACGGAAGAGCAGATTGCTTTCGCGTACTGGTACGGCGGAAAACGCATGAGGGAGATTCCCGCTTATTCTCTTGAAGAATTTTTATACGAGAAAACAAACCGCGTGGATACCGTGCCTTATGGCATAGAAACGCGTTTTTGGTTCGCTGGAAAAGAAATTCCCGACAGCACGAATCTTCAAAATTATACGGTTCCCCCCGACAGGACGTTTATTGAGGATTTGCTCTACGAGAAGAATATCCCCATTTCTGAATTTGTAATTCTTTCATATATCAGAGATTCCTTTTATCGTAACGAAAAATATGTTGACCTTGTAATTAACCGTTTGGTTCCCCCCGTTATTCATCTTGATGAAATTGAATGGGACTTGTTAGCTGATTATATCAGTGAAAGCATGGAAGATTTTTACAAGGGATACTCGCTCTTTTTGGATCAGGGCGCGGGTCCCGTCCGGCAGCGGGTCGCGGAACTTCACACCGCCGTTATTGAACTTTCCACAAAACTGCAAAAAGGCGAGATTGAAGCGGCATGGCTTCCCCGGCACACGTTCATCGTTCTTTCGCAAATTCAGGGACACGCCGCCGCTTTATTGGAAGACCTTGCCTTTGACGAATCTCCTTCGGACTCCGATATTGCGGCGATGGAAAACGCGTTGGACAGCATGATAGATACTTTTACCGATATTAAAGAATTAATTAATACGGCAATGGATAATTATAGAAGAAGCAATCTTACGTTGATTCATGGCGGGAAGACTGCTGAACATTCGCAGGATCAGTTTTGGCGGATGATACAGATCAGCATTTCAGGACTTGAAGTCTGGCGGCGCGCAATTATTTCGCATGATTGTACCATGGAAGAACTCCATAAGTTGATTCAGATAGGCATGAATTGGAACGGTACTCTGCGTTTCCGCTTTTACTGTGATACGCCTGACGGAGGCAAGGAGTACCTGCACGATAAAGTTAAGTTATGTGACATTGATTTTCACGGCAAGAAAGAGCTTGTTTACGAATACGGTCCGAAATGGAACGTAAAAGTTATTTTAATGTCGTCGTATCAGCCCGCCAACGACGAAATTACCCGTTTTGTCGCAGGCGACGGAGCCGCCCCTCCCGAACATGTTGACGGTCCCCGCCACTTCAGGAGACTGCTCAGCTCTTTGGAAATAGGCGGCAATTTGGACAAACAAGCCGCCCGTCATGAATTGGGAGCGGAGTTTGTACCGGGTGTTTTTGATTTGGAGAAAATGAATAGGAAGTTAGGGGAGATTTTTCCGGGTGGGGATAAGTAGGGTTTTATACTAAATATATCTTCTGACTTTTTTGCAATATTCGTTGTATTCTTCCCCATAATGGGTTTTTAAGAATTTTTCTTCACGTAAAATTTGGCGATGAACCGCTGTAATTACAAGAACTAGAAATATTGCCGAAGTTATGTTTGAATAAGCGGTAAAAATGCCGATGAAGAATACAATAAATGCCATATAAATAGGGTTGCGGCTGATTGAAAATGTTCCGTTTGTAATTAATTTTTCGTTTGTATTTTTATCAATGCCAACCCTAAAAGATCTTCCAAATGTTTTTAAGGTAATGCCAAACCATATTAGACTAATGGTACAAATGACAGTCGCGATAATATTTATTATGTCATTTTCCCAAAACAATTCTTTTAATACAGATGGAAAAGGTAAATTAAAAAATACAGATAATAAAGCATAAAAGAAACATAGAACTATCGGGAGCATAAAATAATCGGTTTTATCGGTAACGCCAAATACTATTGCTTTTATGCCATGCCGTCTGAGCATTACGGAACGAATTAATATCATGAGAATTAATATGGGTAATTCTAATATGGGGATATATTTCATGTTGCCTCCATGTTATAAATTTTATTATATTATAAATCATTTTTTTCAATTTACGGAGATCTGATTGAATTTACCTTGCTAGGGTTTGATTTTACGTGAGGCATTGCGACATATTGATAAATACCCATATTTGAGATATAATTAAGTATATAATATGACTATTATAAGGGGATGAATATGACCGCTATTATTAAACCGTCAAGCGACCTTCGCAAGAATTATAACTCTGTTGCGGAAATATGCCGAACACAAAAAGTACCGGTCTTTTTAACAAGGAACGGCGAAGGCGATATGGTCATTATGGATATTGAATCATACAACCGCAGGGAAGAAGACCTGGCTTTGGCCCAACGTTTGGTTGCAGTTGAAATGGCACGGGCAACAGGAGCAAAAGATTTAACCCTTAATGAATTTGAACAGAATATGCGCAAGGCTATTGCATCTGGGAAAAGATGAAGAAATACAATTGGCTGTTATCGGATTGTTTATCAAATTGTCAATGATACTGTTTTTGTAGACACCATCCAAGATTGCCGTCAGGACGATGATAAGAGTTTGTTGAAGTAAAGATTTTATTCTTGGTCTTAAATCAGGAGATACTAATTTTATTTTAAATAAAATATATAAGAATTATTTAAATTATCATAATTAATGACAAACATATTCTTTATTTGTGGAATATTTTCAAAAATCCTGGAAATAGTATATTGACTAAATCTAATATTATTATAAATAGTAATAGTACTATATTCTTTTTCAATATTATTAACGAAAAGTGTACTTGAAACAGGAATGCCTTTTTGCATTTTTAACATACTGTATATTGTAAAAGAAATTATTCTTTTATCATCGTATAATTTAGTCATGTCAATATTATTTAAATATTTTTGTTTTATAGATTCTAATTCATTAATAAATGCTCTATTCTGGTTTAATTGTTCCAGTGTAATATTTCCATAATTAACCATTAGGTTATAATCATTTCCATTGGTAGCATTTACATCATCACCAGCTATAAATGCTTCGATAGAATTAAACGAAAATTGTTGCAATATTCGTTCTGTACCTTTTATTGTTAATTTTGAGTTATTCTTTTTATAATCATTAATATCTGTATATTGACAAAATTTGCATGCGTAATAAAATATACTATCTTTTTCAGAATCAAGGGGTATATTAACGAGATAATAATTAAAGTTCTTCATTTTCTTTATCTGATTATTGTCAAATCTTGATATTATCAAATCAAGGTCTGTATTTTCCAAAAAAGCCAATCCTTCTTTTTCTTTTTGTTCTCTTTGTTGTCGTGAATTTTCTTCTCTTGTAATTCTATTTCTATCTGAGTTACTTAGTTGAGTTGTATTTTGTCTAACCAATTGAGTTTCATATGCTCGCCAATTTTTGTATGTTTTTAAATAATATATTATATTCAAATATTTTATATTTTTTTGCATATCTTCTTTTGTAATCAGTCCATAGATACCTTTCTTTTCGACATTACTATGGGTGAATCCCAGACGGGTTGCTTCATGATAGTCTGAATTTGTTATAAATCCCTCTTGTCTATAGTAATCGACCTCTTTTTGATTTGGTAGTGTATTTTCAATAGCAAAATAATAGGATTCTCCATCTGTAAAATTTTTATTATTACCATTTTGGTAATCATTTACATTTTTATATCCATTGGTATTTATGATATAAGCAGTAGATGTCCCTTGTATAAGAAACAATTCGTCATTGAAAAATATGGTTGTTACTTTGTTATCATTGATCAATTTAATAAAATCATTTATATTACCTATTTTTATAACTTGAGAAGTATAATTTTCGAGTCTTATATAACTTAAGGAATCAAGAGACCTATTTCCCTGCGAATAAACAGGTTGTGATAAAATAATTATGAATATAAATAAAGATATTTTTTTCATATTATTTCACCTGATATTGTAAAATGTTTTCATACTGACCTCTTTCTGAATTTGCTATACCTATTGATAAATTGTTAATATTGGAAGGAATTTCAAATTCTGTAGTAAATATTCCATCTGAATCTTTTGTTAATTGAATAAAAGTTCTGCCATATATTATTGCTACTATGTTTTTATTATCTACTTTTATTCGGAAAGAATATGTTTTTCCGTGCTCCAAAGGCATTTCTATTGGACTGATTAATTGTAAATTTTTTGCAGATGATAAATAAGTAGTTGGGTATTGTACTGGGCTAGGTGATAAAGTTTCAACAACGAATTCCCCACAGCCTTTCCCTTGACTTGCTCCTGTTTTCCACCAGAAAATATTAACGCTATATTGTCCAGCAGTTGGAAAACTGAAATAAGCAATTTCTTTTGAACCATCATTTTGTACAAAATTACTATTTTGTATTTGTCTGCCACTTTTAATTTCATTTACACGAAAACTTAGCGAATATCCATCTTTTGTTTTATAATTAAATGAAAATTTATTATCTACCTGATTTATTTTTTTCAAATCAATAGAAAGATTATCTGCTAAATCAAAAAATTTAGGTTTGAGAAATGGCAATGCGCTAAATTGTAATGCGGTTAAAGGAGAGAGAAGTAGTTGTTGTTTTGTATTTTCAGGATAATGTGTATAAAGAAATTGTTCCGGTTTTAAAAAAAGCCAGTCTGTTGTGTATTCTTGTCTTGCTGTTCTGCCATCCATAAAACCTGAATCCCATGTACAATCAATAAGATAATTTTCTTTATTTATTGTCACGATGTTCCATGCATGATTCGAGTTATTCGGCGTATCGCCAGCTATAGGAGAAGAACCGACACCACGAGCGTAACCATGAACAATTTCACAGGGGATTTTGAGTTCATCGCATAATCGTTTAAATAAGTTTGAATATCCTTCACAAACGGCGAGGCGTGTTTTTAACACATTTTGAAAATTTTGGTCGGGAACAGTATTTGCCCAAAAATTCGCCGCATCATAACGAATCATAACAGCAACTAAATCATGGGCTTTTTTTACACGATCAAATTCGTCAGTTGAATTATCATTTATATATACAGCAATTTGTTTTATATATTCATTAGGATTGCTGACTCGGTTAGCTTCAATATCTTGTGGGATTCTAGTTATTTTGCTATCAGGTGTGTCCGTTCTATAAGAATATGCGGTTTCGTATGATACCGGTAAAGAGTAATTTCTGGTGCTTCCTATAGTAGATAATGTCTCTGTTAATGAACGTACAGGTTGATTACTTTTAGTTTCATTATTACCGGATCCATTGATTGGAGTATTAGATGATTGTTCTTGTGATGAACTTTTAGATAGGCTATTTACCGAGTCTATTATATTCCCAAGTAATTCCCCAAATGTACTACAACTTGTAATTATTATTACAAATGACAAAATGATAATAATCCGCATCTCTTTCCTCCTTATTAATTATCCATAAAGTTTAATTTAGAATTAAAAAAAATATCTATTTTTATGTTGCCTAACCCCCACTAGCCATTATAAACATAATACTAATAAAAGATTAACAAAAACGCTATATGCAAACTATTATAGATAAGTATTAGCAAATTGTCAATAATATACATTATAGCCTTATTATAAATAATGAAATCAAATCAGGAATCAATCCGTATGGTTTTAGCTCAAAACGTGAAAAATTACCGGATTATGCTGCGTTATTCACAGGAAAAACTTGCCGAAAAATCTGGTTTATCGGTTCAGACTATTAAAGATATTGAAGGAAATAGGCGTTGGGTCAGCGACAGTACATTAACCAAACTTGCAAAAGCCCTAAAAACAGCCGAATTTCAGTTATTATTACCCGAAAAATACAATGCAGAGCAAAAATACCAACCAGTTAACCTTAAAGCCCTTGTTAAGCTAAAGAAAACTTTAAAAACCTTTATGGATGCCCAGTTTGAAAACACACTAAACGATTTACAAAAGTGATAAATACTAATTTTCTCTTTTCTTAGTCCTCATCTTATCGTGAAGTCTACACATAGTTTTCAGACAAAAACCTTCTTCCATTTGTGATTTATTTTCTGAAAATAAATACTGAAAAAATCTACCGCTAGGTAAAAGCCGGAATACGCAAAGCCCTGCCGGGGGCGCACGGTGTGGATCGCAATAATGCCACGCCAGAGCGTGCGTCCATAAAGGCCACAGCCGTCTAGCCCCCGGAAGGGCTTTGCGTATTCCGGCTTTCATTTAAATGAGGTTTTATTTATTATTTGTTTTTGTATTCTTTTCCAACTTTGCGTTCTCAATAAGAATTCTTCAATAACAAATCGAAAATTTAACCAAATTTTAACAATCCATTCACTACCCATTAACACGTTAAAAATACTTTATTCCTATCTTTATATCGAGGAGTAAAATATGAAAACTAAAATTATTGCAGTATTGATTGCTTTGCTTGCTTTGACAAGCGCGTTTGCACAGCAGCCAAAAACAAAGGTTGCCAGCGCTTACACGATCGAGGTTGGAGGGTCAACTTCCGTAACCCCATTGATGGAATTGTTAGCCGCGGAGTATACCAAGGTTAAACCAAACATCAAAGTAAACATTAACGGAACCGGTTCCGGAGACGGTGTCAACAACACCGGAGTGCTTTATCAGATTGGAATGTCAAGCCGCGAGCTTACGCCTGCGGAACAGGGCAAGGGTCTGAAAGAGACGATAATCGCGATCGACGGTATTGCGGTTATTGTGAACAAGAGCAACGAAGTAGATAACCTTACTCTTGAACAGATAAGGAATATTTACACCGGCGCAATCACCAACTGGAGCCAGGTCGGAGGCAAAAACGCCCCAATCGCGGTTGTCAGCAGGGAAGAAGGTTCGGGGACGAGAGGCGCTTTTGAAGAGATTGCCCGCTTTCAGGGCTTGCTTCTTGCAAAAGCAAATCAGCTAACAAGCACCGGAGCGATTCTCGCCAATATCGCGCAGAATCCCGACGCTATCGGCTACATTTCGCTTGGTTCGCTTAATGATACAATCAAAGCCGTCTCCGTTAACGGTGTTGCCGCCACTTCCGCGAATGTAGTGAAAGGCACTTACAAAATCGCGCGTCCCTTTATCGTGCTTACGGGAAAAAATGTCCATGCTGAAAGTTCAGCTTTTATTAAATGGATGCTTAGTCCCGCAGGACAAAAAGTAGTCAGCAAGAGTTGGATACCTGTTAAATAACTGGTATGATTCGGTATGAACCGTAAATATACGGATGTTTTCTTTAAACATCTGTTCGGCAGTGTGGCTCTCTTTTCCGTACTGGCATTGGGAGCCATATTGCTGTTTGTTTTTATACAGGGCGGAATGCCCTTTTTTTCGTCTACCGCTTCCGGTATCCGGCTTGTAGTACAGCGAATTGATGAGTTTACCGTTAACGGTGTCCCTTTTAAAGATCATAATACTTTTATTGATATTCCAAAAAATACAAAAAATATTTCTATTCGTTTTCCCATGGAAGACGAGGAAGAAGTCCTTAATATATTTATAAATAACGAAGAAAAAAATCCTGAAAAAAAACTTTCATTTACATATAACGGCGAAGTTGATGTTACATACCCCGAAAGCTATGTGTATACGGTAAAATGGCCTGCGGCTATCGCGGCTTTGGAAAAAAGAGTACATATCCTTCTTCCCGAGCCACCGTATAACATTTTTAGTTTTCTTGGCGGCCTTGGATGGCATCCGACAAGGGACAAGGTATTCGGCATTTTCCCGATGATTGCCGGAACTTTGCTTGCAAGTTTCGGCGCGATTTTACTAGGTGTGCCAATCGCCCTGTTATGCGCTCTTTTTATGGCGGAATTTTTAAAGCCAAAACCGGCTTCGGTCATACGTGCGGGCGTTGAATTGCTTGCTGGAATCCCTTCCGTAGTGTACGGATTTTTCGGTCTTATGGTAATAGTTCCGTTTGTGCGGAATACTTTCCATGTGCCGTCGGGTAACACGCTCCTTTCCGCCATAATCGTGCTTGCGTTAATGATACTGCCTACCATCATTACAATCGCGGAAACATCTCTTCGCGCCGTACCGCTCTCCGTAAAAGAGGCGAGTCTTTCGCTGGGGGCGAGCAAAATGCAGACCGCATGGAGAGTGGTTCTGCCCCACGCAAATTCGGGAGTAATTGCCGGAGTTATCCTGGGGATTTCACGCGCGGTGGGTGAAACTATGGCGGTTATCCTTGTGGCGGGAAATTCGCCGCAGTTAACATTTAACCCGCTTGCGAGCATAAGGACGTTAACGTCTACAATCGCCATGGAAATGGGTTATGCGTCGGGCAGGCATAGCGAGATGCTATTTTCAATCGGCGTTACGCTATTTTCTATAATACTGATTCTTAACAGTTTGATTTTATGGTACCGCCGCAGGATGGAGCAGGAATTATGAAAAATCTTACTAAACGAAAAATTTTTGATAAAATACTGTATGGAATCATGGCGGCGGCTTTGGCGGGCGTTATCATCGCCCTGTTATTTATTATCGTCTACATTTTTAAGTCGCAGGCGGGTTTTCTTAATTTCTCATTTATCATCGGTATTGAACACGGAATTCTCCCGATGATTGTTACCACCCTCTATGTGGTTCTTGTTTCCATTTTAGTCGCTCTGCCCGTCGGCATAGCAACTGCTATTTTTTTAAATGAGTATTCGGGCAATTCTTCGTTCATAAGAATACTGCGTCTTGCGATAGAAACCCTTGCCGGAATTCCATCAATTATTTACGGTCTTTTTGGGCTTCTTATGTTCTGCCGCCTATTGGGGTTCGGTCAGTCGATAATCGCCGGCTCTTTTACATTAAGCATAATGATACTGCCTGTTATTATTAGGACGACCGAAGAATCTCTTAAATCAATTCCCGATTCATTCAGGGAAGGCTCCCTTGCGTTAGGCGCGACAAAACTTCAGACGATTTTCCATGTGGTGCTTCCGTCCGCGCTTCCGGGAATTGTAACCTCCGTGATTCTTGCCATTGGCAGAGTTATAGGCGAATCGGCGCCCGTACTGCTCACCGTCGGCCTTACGAAAAATATGCCGCGTACCGTCTTTGAATCGGGCAGAACGCTTACCATTCACCTGTATTATCTGACAAACGAAGCCGTGCATCCTGAGGATTTTGGAATAGCTTTTGCAACCGCGTCGGTGCTTGTAATTCTTGTCGTGGTTATTAATACCGCCACTAAAATTATTACCGACAATTTCAGGAAAAAGCTGGGAGAAACGTTATGAGTAATTTGAAAATTGACGTTCGCGGTCTTGACCTTTTTTACGGTGATTTTCAGGCGCTGAAAAACATTAACTTTTCAATTAACAAACAGGATGTGGCCGCCCTTATCGGTCCTTCCGGCTGCGGTAAATCTACTTTTATCCGCATACTGAACCGCATGAATGATCTGATTCCCTCATGTCGCATAACGGGGGAAGTTTTGCTTGACGGTAAAAATATTTACGGCGATATGGACGTGACGGAACTCCGCAGCCGGGTAGGGATGGTTTTTCAAAAGCCCAATCCGTTCAATATGACGGTGTTTGACAATGTGGCTTACGGCAAGCGGATGCAGGGCGTTAAAGACAAGAGACTTCTTGCGGACATCGTAGAAACATCGTTAAAAAAAGCCGCGCTTTGGGATGAGGTAAAGGACAGGCTTAAAAAACCGGCGCAGGCTCTTTCCGGCGGCCAACAGCAGAGGCTTTGCATAGCAAGAAGCATCGCTATGGAGCCGGAAATTATTCTTATGGACGAGCCGACAAGCGCACTTGACCCGATTGCCACAGGCCGTATTGAAGAATTAATAGGTGAGTTAAAAAAAGAATATAGTATAATTCTTGTAACCCATGCGATGCATCAGGCTTCCAGGGTTAGTAATAAAACAGCTTTTTTCTTGTTGGGAGAATTGATAGAGTATAATGATACAAGGGAAGTTTTTACAAAGCCCAGGGACAAGAGAACGGAAGATTATATTTCAGGCAGATTTGGTTGATGGAAGGGGGATATTATGGCAGCGCGAAATTTTTTCTCTGAAGAATTGAGCCGCTTGCGGCAGGATATTTTGGCGATGGCGACCAGGGTGGAGGAAAACCTTGGCAAGGCGCTTTCCGCCCTAAGGACGCGTAACGCGGATTTGGCGAAGGAAGTGCGCGCCGATGACACGGAAGTTGACGCTCTTCAGATAAGAATAGAAGATGACGCCGCAATTGTTATCGCTACGCAGCAGCCTGTGGCGCGCGATTTGCGCGAGATGGTGACAATTTTTAAACTTACGAGCAATATTGAAAGGGTGGGGGATCATGCCGTACACCTTGCGCGCGCCGCGAAGAAACTTGCCAAAAGCGGGGAAACGCTTTTCATGGCGCAGGAGCATCTGGAAGTAATGGCGGTGACGGGTCAGAAAATGATTCGCGCCGCCATTTCAGCTTTTATGGCGCAGGACGCTAATGCGGCGCGTGAAGCGGCGGCAATGGATCGCATGATCGACTCTGAGCATAAGGCTCTTACTGAAGAAATTTTAAAATTAATGAAAAAACGTTCCGATATGGTTAAGGAGGCGCTTCAGGTTATTCAAACGTCAAACCAGC
>Ga0268262_10002200_pt1 | contig 22895 bp, 26 predicted proteins | sample TergutNc150P3_FD_190354 | JGI IMG/M metagenome (GOLD analysis project Ga0268262, IMG submission 190354) | Nasutitermes corniger P3 segment gut microbial community from laboratory colony in Florida, USA - Nc150 P3 (SPAdes) (version 2) | ecosystem: Host-associated > Arthropoda: Insects >...
TCCATTTGAAAGCACGGCTTTTAGTGCGTTGTGAAGGTGTTATGCGAAATTTTTCCTCAAAAATCATTGCTAAATTTTTCTATCACTGATATACGAAAGATGAATGACTTAATCAGCATTTACTATAGTAAACTTGACAAAGTTTAAAAATCTTTCTATATTTCTAACTGTTATTCAAATGAGGTTTATTTATGAAGAAAACTCTAATTGCAGTTTTAGTAGCAACTTCTCTATTATTTGCTGAGTCATATCAAATTAACACCCTTAGCGCAAAACAGATTGGTATGGCTCATACCGGTGCAGGTGTGAAGCTCGGTTCGGAAAGCATGCATTTTAACCCCGGTGGTCTTGGCTTTTTGAACAAAACGCTGGATATTTCCGCAGGTGTAACATTCATTATCCCCGAAGTTGAAGTTTGGGCTAACGGCGAGAAAACTGTAAATGACAAGATCGGTACTCCGCTTTATGTTTACGTAGCTTCCAACATAACAGATTGGTTCTCCGCAGGTCTTAGCTTCACAACCCCCTACGGAAATTCTGCCGACTATGGCAAAGACTGGGTAGGTGCAGGTCTTTTGCAGGACATCTCTTTGGCAGTTTACGCTTTGCAACCCACCTTAGCTTTTAAGCCCATAAGCCAACTCAGCATAGGCGCAGGTCCCGTTATTTATTTCGGTAGCTTTGAGCAGAGCAGAGCGTTGGTATCCTACCCACCAGGCAGTAATACTACTGCAGCATCGGCAACATTTTCCGGTGATGCTGATGTTGCTGTAGCGGTTAATGCAGGTATTCTATACGATATACTTCAGGATAAACTGGCTTTGGGTGTTGCTTACCGCTCCGAGGCTAAAATGAAAGTTGCAAAAGGCGAAACGGAAGTAAATTATGCCGTAGCTGACCCTATAAAATCAGCGATAGCCGCTAAACTTCCTGCCTTTGAGCAAGGTACTTTTAAAGCAGAACTTCCATTACCGGCAAACTTGAATACGGGTATTTCTTTTCGCCCAATAGATAATTTACTTTTGGCATTTGATTGGCAGTGGGTGTTCTGGGGCACTTATGAAAAACTTTCCTTAGATTTCACGGATAATGTTGCTTTGGAAATAGATCCAAATACAAAGAAACCTATTCACAGCTCGGTATCGCAGAAAAAATACAACGATACCTTTGCTTACCGCCTCGGTGCGCAATATACGGTAATAGACCAGCTCGACTTGCGCTTGGGTGCGTATTATGACGAATCTCCCGTTGACGATGATTACCTAACACCCGAATCTCCCAGCACGGATAAACTCGGCGGCACAATAGGTTTCTCATTTCGTCCCATATCCGGTCTATCCATAGATGCATCCCTGATCCGTTCCATTGCTCTTCCCGGCAGAGATGCAACATCTGGTACCAATAAGGACAAATCTGATGGATTAAATGCACGCTATGAAGTTACGGCTTGGGTGCCATCGGTTGGTCTGAGTTATAGCTTTTAGAGAGATTCAGAATGCAGCTTAAGCACAAATTGCCTCTTATATTAGTTGTGGCTTATGTGGGGTTAACGGCCGTGTTGGTTGGCGGCGCGTTGGTTAACTCCACAAAATCGCGGAAAGTAACCCAATACGAAACGGCAAAATCCATAGCTAAAAATTACTCCAATGTAGTTAGTGCTTACTTATCAGAATACATTGCCGAACTCAAAAGCTTGGAAAGCGGTATAGTCGTGATGGCAAATTTAGATGACCAAGCCAAGGCAAAGAATATTTCGGCATTACTCGAAAAATTATCAGAACTGCCTTCCGTTTCCGATGCATATGTTGTTTTTGAAAGAGGTGCTTATTTCAGCGAAGAAACAACTAACTCCGGTTTTCATTACAATATAGAGGTTTTTCACCCATTAAAAGGGGGTTCTGAAGTTTTTTTTGACGAATCTTCCAAAGTAAACGACGACGACGATTGGTACATAATTCCCCAAAAAACAAAAAAAAATCACCTTACCGAACCGTATAGATGGACTTATCCGGGCGAAACAGAGGAACGAGAAATGATAAGTTTAAGTCACCCGATTTTCATTGCCGGTAAATTTGTTGGCGTTTTAGGATTAGACATGGAACTTGATGTTTTGCGAAAAGAATTTTTTAGCAATATACGAAATGACATGGCAGGTTCTTATGTTATTCTGATTTCACAAGAAGGCAAAGTGGTTGCCCATCCCAAACAAGAAATGCTTTTTACCCAAATAGATGCCGAAGTCCCAGAAAAAGATAGAGAAAAATTGAAAGAAGCCATCAGAAAAGGTGAGTATCTCTTGATAATAAAACCGGAGGAAAATGGAGACGATACCATTTTCTCTTATGCTCCAATGCAACCAAAAGGGCTTGAAATTCCTTGGTCTGTAGGCTATGTAGTGCCTCATTCCGTGTTACGTGGGGATGAACTTACCATAAGGTATAAAACTATAACCGGGCTTATTATCATAGATATCATCTGGGGAATTTTTCTTATGTGGCTCATGTCCAATGTTTTTGGCAACTTAACCCGTACGGTTGCAACCATTGGCAAAATAACAGAAGGCAATGGCGATTTAACGATTCGGCTCGCGGCGGGTGGTAAAGACGAAATTGGACGAATGTCAACAGGATTAAACATTTTTATAGAAAAATTGCACTCCGCAATAAAAACAACGCAACAGGAGACAAAAAATCTGTTAGACAAATCTTCAACGCTACACGACCTTTCTCAACAAATATCTAATTCAGCTAAATCCATACTTATTCAATCTGATAGCGTTTCTAGGATAACAGAAACCACAAGCCAAAGCGCTAAGTCAATAGCCAACGATGCGGACAAAACAAGCGCAAAAGCAAATGAACTTGCAAACTTCGCAGAGCAAATGGGCATTAATATGAATTCCGCAGCCGGAGCGGTAAAAGAGCTCAGTGCAAGTTTTGGGAAAATAACAAACAACACAAATGAATCTAAGCTTATTGCCGCAGAAGCCACGGAAAAAGCCACAGAAGCTACCGGAGTTATGAAAAAGCTTGGCGCTGCTGCCAAAGAAATAGGGCATGTGACAGACGTAATAAAAAAGATAGCCGACAAAACCAATCTTTTGGCGCTAAACGCTACCATAGAAGCGGCAAGCGCAGGCGAAGCAGGCAAGGGTTTTACGGTGGTTGCCAGTGAAATCAAAGCTCTGGCAAACCAAAGCGCAGAAAGTGCAGACGACATAGCGTCTCGCATAGAGAGAATTCAGAGCGACACAAACAGCGCTGTTAAGGTTATAGGCAATGTCTCTAATATAATAAACAAAATAAACACTTCTATAGATTCCATAGCGAACAGCGTTGAACAGCAAACATTTGCGAGCAACGAAATAGCGAACAATGCAGGGCAGGCAAACGCAGGCACAAAACGTACTGTCAATGCAATAAACGAAGTAGCGCGTGCAGCGGAAATTTCTGCTCAAAGCGCAGACAATGTTGCCGAAGAAGCACAAAATATTTTTGAAAGCATTGGTATTATACATAAAGATACAAAAGAATCAGAAGTGAGCTCCGAAGAATTGGAAAAAACGGCGGCACTTCTTAAAAGCATGGCAGAAGAATTATATTTCACCGTTAGCAAATTAAAAACTTAAAAGAGGGGGGTTAAAAATGCAACTTAAATACAAAATACCATTGATTTTATTTGCGGTCTTTTTGCTACTGGTTGGTACGTTCGTCGCTTATGTTTTGTTTAATTCTTCCAAGGTCCGCAAAGAAGCCCAACTTGAAACCACAAAGACCATTGCACAAGATTATTCCAATATTGTAAATGCCTTTATGTCAGAAAGAATCGCCGAACTTAAAGGCTTGGAAAACAACATATCCGTTATGGGCGATTTGAGTGATATAACCAAGGCGGAAAACATTGAAAAATTATTAAAAGAACTTATGAAGCATCCGGTTGTTTCCAATGTATATATAAATGAAACAAAAACCGCTAAATCATATTTAACAGAACCCTATAAATTACAATACCCAGGCGAAATAAAGGAACGCAAAATTATCAGTTTGTATGTAGGCAAGGTAGTGATGGATTTAGACCTTGATATTTTGCAAAATGAAATCTTCAGTGATATGCAAAATAAGGAAATAAACGCTTATGTAATTTTCGTTTCAAATGGAGGTTTAGTGGCTGCTCATCCAAATTTGGACTTGCTGATGGCTCAAATAGGCAATGATTTATCAATAGCGCAGCAAAAAGATTTACATGATGCCATCCGCAAGGGTGAATGCCACGTCTTAACGGAAAAAAGCCTGCATACTGGAAAGATTTCAGTTCACTCATACGTCCCCATGCAGCTTAAGGAATTTGAGAAGCCGTGGTCTATAGCTTATGTAATATCTCTTTCCGCGTTGCGTGCAGATGAGCTTAAAATGAGATACACGGTGATGTATGTTTTTGGTGCCGCCATTATTTTATGGTTTCTATTCCTGCTTTGGTTGATGTCAAGAGTTTTCAAACGTTTAATCCGTTCCATTAAACTGATGAGCGAAATGGCAAAAGGCGAAGGCGATTTAACCATACGCCTTATAGAAGATGGCAACGATGAAATAGGGCAAATGTCAACAGGGATGAACCGTCTTATAGAAAAACTGCATCTTATAATAAAAACAACTCAGCAACAAGCGCAGCTTTTATTATTTGCCTCTTCTACCTTGAACGAGTTTTCCGTTAAATTATCCAAAGTTTCTGAAAATGCGCTTGAGCAATCTGCCAACGCTTCGAAATCAACTAAAAAAACAAGCGAAGACGCCAAGGATATAGCAAGCAAGGCAAACAAAACAAGTGAAAATTCAAACGAACTAGCAAGCACAGCGGAACAGATGAGCATGAACATGAATTCCGTGGCTGGAGCGGTGGAGCAGTTGAGCACAAGTTTTGTGCAAATAACAACCAATGCGGATGAATCACGAAAAATAGCGCGAGAGGCAACTGAAAAATCAAATGATGCTACCGAAGTGATGAGTAAGTTGGGAATAGCTGCAAATGAAATAGGGCAAGTGACGGATGTTATCAAAAGAATAGCGGACAAAACGAATTTGCTCGCTTTGAATGCTACCATTGAGGCAGCGAGTGCTGGCAAAGCTGGTAAGGGTTTTGCTGTGGTTGCTGGCGAAATCAAGGAACTCGCAAATCAGAGCGCAAAAAACGCAGACGATATTGCACTGCGCGTAGAAAGTATTCAGAGCGGAACAGACAATGCCATTGAGGTTATAAACAATGTCTCGTCTGTGATAAATAAAATAAATGCCTCCATAGATACTATAGCGAGCAACGTTGAAGAGCAAACCAAGGCAAGCAATGAAATAGCTAGCAATACCGAACAAGCAAATATTAACGCAAAGCAAGCGGTGAGCGCAATTAGCGAGATAGCGCGAATGGCGAAGGTTTCCGCTCAAAATGCAGACAATGTGGCGAAGGGTACAAAGAGCATTATGGAGAGCATGGCTCTTATGTATGATGATACGCAAAAATCAAACGCAAGCTCCGTGGAACTGAAAGAAACCACAAATGCTCTTAAAATTGTGGCGGAACGCTTGGATTCCGTTGTGAGCAAGTTTAAAACATAGCCCAGAAAAAGGTGACACCCGGATTCGAACCGGGGAATCACGGTTTTGCAGACCGTTCCCTTACCACTTGGGTATGTCACCGAGAGTTAATAAATATAGAAATTTTTTTACTAATTTACCGTCTACATCTCTGGGAGGGATGGCCGAGTGGTTTAAGGCGCACGCTTGGAAAGCGTGTTTACTCACGTAACGAGGGTTCGAATCCCTCTCCCTCTTCTTGTGCAAATAGACAGTAATTTTTTTTTAGAAAGTCTTAGGCTCGGCGAAGCGATTCTAAACAAGCACGAAAGTCTGCATATTGCTAAATCTTTTAGGGCACATGTCGGCGATACTTTGGAATTGTGCGATGGTAAGGGTCGATTTGCGAGCGCAGAGCTTGCAGAGGTAAGTCCAGAAAAGTGCAGAGTTTTGATAAAAAGCATAAGCGAGCAAACGCCTCCACCGCAAGTTCACTTGGCAATTAGTTGCCTGAGTGATAGTGGCGAAGAAGATATAACATTCCATGCGGCGCAACTGCCACTTACAGCTATTCATCTTTTAAGAACGGAAAGGAGTCTGGAGCCAAGAGCCTCTGATTTGGGCAAACTTCGCTGGCGTATGGAAGCGAAAAGCCTTGCAGCACTGAAACAGAGCCGCAAGGCCTGGCTAACTGAGATAAAAGCTCCGGTTTATTTAAATGAGTTTCTGGAAAATTTCAAAGGAAACTTAATAGTCTGCGATAAAAGCGGCGAGCTTGCCGTTAATCATTCATTCGCTGATAATTTACCATTAGCCATACTAACTGGTCCCGAAGGTGGATTTTCGGATACCGAACTTGAAATGATGAAAAATAAAAACGCTCATTTTTTATCGCTTGGAGATTCCAGGCTAAGAGCTGTTAGCGCACCCATTTTCGCATTGGCTAAAGTTATTTTTTCCTGCTCTGCCAAAACTGCATGATAAAGCCAAATATTAAACCTGCTCCGCCAATCCAAACGAGAAATTCAGCATTATCCACCACGTCTGGCGAGTTTTTGTAAAAGCGGCTTGCAAGCAGGCAACTGCCTGTAAACATGATGCAGAACATATTCCATTTTTGCCAAAAGGTGGAATTGTCCGGCATTTTAGGGAATAAACGCATGTATATCTCCTATAAAAATCAAAGCTCCAAGCCCTAGCATAACCAAAAAACTTACTGCTATATTTGCCAAGAAAAAATCCTTATTCACAGAATCCAAGTCATTTGTCTTTCTAAATATATGTATATACAAAAGCGCAACGGTTATAATCGCAATGGCTACCCACCAAGGCAAACCCAAGTTCCACCAAAAACCTATAAATACCGAAATTCCAAGCATGGCGATGTGGCACAGCAAAGCTATATACATGGATTTTCGCACGCCGAATTTTACAGGGATGGAATACAACCCTGATTCTTTATCCGCCTCAATGTCTTGGCTTGCATAAATTATGTCAAAACCTGCCATCCAAAGTGCGAGCATAATTCCAAGCGTAGCGGGGAACACAGCGGGGTAACCGCTAACAGCAACCCACGCTCCGAGCGGGCTTAATCCAATGGCAAAACCGAGCATGAAATGTGAGAGGCAAGAAAAACGTTTCCAAAGCGAATAGGAGAGCAAAAACAGGAATAAGGGCAGGCTGCAATAAAAAGCAAAAGTATTCAAAAGCCAAGCGAAAAAAACAAACGCGGCTCCATTCGCAATTATAAATAGAACCGTATTTTTTTTTGAAATTTTTCCCACCGGAATGTGCCTGAAAGCTGTGCGCGGATTAAGAGCATCGAATTTTGCATCCGCAAGCCTATTAAAAGCCATCGCGCCATTTCTCGCCGTGAACATGCAGGCTAAAATCAGCAAAAAAATTTTAATATCCGGCAAACCATCTGCCGCAACAAGCATAGAAGCGAGCGCAAACGGAAGCGCAAAGAGCGTGTGGCTTAAACGCACCAATTTTCCATATTCTGCTATTTGAGAAAACATAAGTATAGAGATAATGTAGAAATTTCATAAAATACTCAGCATAACCAACGCCTCTTTAGTTTCTAAAACATCATGCACCCGCAAAATATTAACGCCTTTTTGAACGGCTATCATGCCGGAAATCAGGCTCGGAATTAAGCGATTGCTGTTTTCCAAGCCTTTGATTTTTGCGATATAGCTTTTTCTGCTTACACCGAGTAAAACTGGAAATTCTGTTTGGCAAAGTTCATTTATATTTGCTATTAACGCAAGATTTTCCTCCTGTGTTTTGCCAAAGCCTATGCCCGGATCTATGAATATGTTTTCTATTTTTCCTTCAAGCAAAGTTGCCCGTTTCAGTAGATAATTTTTTACATCCTGAACAGAAGAGGTTCCGCCTGCGTATTTCAGGGTATGCTGCAAAACGGCGGTAACTTTTGTCTCTGTTATTATTTGCAGCATTTTTTGGTCGTGTTCCATTGCGGAAATATCATTTATTATGTTTGCTCCTGCTTCAACTGCTCTCAAAGCGACATTTGCTTTTGTTGTATCTATGGATATTTGAAAACTTTTTCTGCTTTGCTCTTTTGCAAGCATCTCTACAACGGGAATTACTCTTGCAAGCTCTTCTTCTTCTGGAATTGGTTCAAAACCCGGTCTTGTGCTTTCCCCACCTATGTCTAAAATATCTGCACCATCATCCAACAATTTTAATCCGTACTCAAAAGCATTTTTTGGCTCGCAATGCCTGCCCCCGTCAAAAAAACTATCCGGAGTGCAATTTATTATACCCATTATTTGCGGAAACATCAAACTCACTTTTATTTTCTGATAAAATAGAAAATGACCTTTCTATATTTACACTGTGAAAAATATCCATCCTGCGAGTGCAGGGTATTCTAAAATAGTCGTCCTGACTGGGGCGGGAATCAGCGCAGAGAGCGGGCTTAAGACGTTCCGCGATGCGGATGGCTTGTGGGAGAACGAGCCTGTGCGGATTGTGGCAACGCCGGAAGGCTTTGAAAGTGAACCTGAGAGAGTTATAACATTTTATAATAAGCTCAGAAATAGCTTAAAAAATGTGGAACCCAATGCCGCCCACCACGCTCTTGTGAAACTAGAAGAAAAATACGGTGATAATTTTCTGCTCATCACCCAAAATGTGGATGATTTGCACCAGAGAGCTGGGAGCAAGAGAGTTATAGCTATGCACGGCGAGCTTTTAAAAGTCCGCTGTTTGGGTCCCGATGGGCACGTGATGCATTGTACGGAAGAGCAACCTGAAAAATGCCCTAAATGCGGGGCTAAAATGCGGCCGCACATCGTTTGGTTTGGGGAAATTCCATTTGAAATGAAACGCATTCAAAAAGCCTTATCTCAGTGTGATTTATTCGCGTATATAGGCACAAGTGGAGTTGTTTACCCGGCAGCCGGTTTTAGACAAATGGCAAAATTTTCAGGTGCGCACGTCGTATGCCTGAATTTGGAAGAAGTAGATGGCGGTTATACGGATGAATTCATTCGTGGTAAAGCTGGCGAAGTTGTCCCAAAATGGGTGGAGGGGTTATAAAAGTCCAAGCGATGTTTGACCAAATACACAAACGCTACGACATGCTCAATCACCTGATGTCGGCGGGGCGCGATATTGTATGGCGAAAGAAATGCTGCAAAAAACTTCCAAAAAAGGAAAAGGCGGTTCTGCTGGATTTATGCGGAGGCACGGGAGATTTTTCGCTTACCTTTAAAAAAATTCTGGGGGAACCTAAATTCTCCATCATTGGCGATTTCGCAGGAAAAATGCTCTCCGCTGCCGCGCAAAAAAGTTCCGGTTTAATCCCTGTTCAAATGGATGCAACAAATATTCCGCTTGCGGACGGTTCTATTGATATTATTTTAAACGGCTTTGGGATGAGAAATATTCAAAATTTGGATTTAGCTTTTAGCGAGGCTTTTAGAGTGCTGAAACAAGGCGGTTATTTTGCCACACTTGAATTTTTTAAACCGGAAAAAAAAATTGCAAAACTCTTTTATCAAAAAATTGCGCCGCTGGTAATTCCATTTGCGGGCATGATGTTTAGCAAGCGCAATGCCTACCGCTATTTGGTGCTTTCCATTCTTAGTTTTATAACTCCAAAAGAATATGCGGCAAAAGCTCGTGCGGCAGGCTTTACTCTGCGTACTGTAAAATCACTAGATGGTGGTTTGGCTCATATAGTGCTATTGGAGAAAAAATGAGCAAGCTCCCAATGCTGCTTGGCATAACTGGAGCTTCGGGTTCAATATATGCAAAGCGATTTTTATTGCAGGCAAAAAAACATGGCTTTGCAGTGGAACTCGTCATCACAAAAATCGGCGAACAGGTTATAAAACATGAACGTTGCGAAAGCATTTTTAAAGATTGCAAAAAAATTCACGGGATTGACAATTTCTTTGCGCCACCAGCAACAGGGGGTTCTAAATATTTGGGCATGGCGGTTTTACCGTGTTCAATGGGTAGCTTGGGGCGCATAGCCGCAGGCACAAGCGATAACTTGTTGATAAGAGCCGCTGATGTATGTTTAAAAGAGAGCCGCCCTCTTGTGCTTGTTCCCAGAGAAATGCCTTTCAGTGAAATACATTTGGAAAATATGCTGAGGTTAAAAAGGGCAGGAGCAACTATTATCCCTGCAAGCCCATATTTTTACGAACATCCAAAAACAATAGAAGAGCTTGCAGACACGGTTGTTGAAAAAGTTTTAAAAGTTTTTCTAAATTCTATCTAACATACGAGGATTATATGGCTTATTTAAACAAAGTGCTGCTCATGGGAAATCTAGGCAAGGATGCTGAGGTTCGTCTTACGCAAAACAATAAAAAACGTGTTTCTTTTTCTCTAGCCACCACACGCAGGTTTCGCAATCCCAATACCGGCGAAATGCAAGACGATACTGCTTGGCACAACGTTGTCGCTTGGGACAGGCTTGCCGAGCGCATAGAGAAATTGGGAATAAAAAAGGGAACTCCGCTTTTTGTTGAAGGCAGAGTTTCTTACCGTCAGTGGAACGACCCCCAAACAGGGCAAAAGCATAACGTAACCGAAATATTGATGGATAATTTTGAATTTTTAGCCCCAAAGCAAAATTATGCTGGCGTTAGCGAAACCTCAAGCTATGATGCTGGTAGTGAATACGGAACAAATAGTCCGCCACCGCCATCCGGCGACCAAGACGACCTGCCATTTTAATTGAAAATGTTTAGCATAGATATTATACAAGTCGCGATTTTATGGTGCATAGCAGGTTCAACGCTTGTATGCGCTATAAATTCCCGCGGTATTTTCAGAATGGTAGTGTCGGCACTTATTACCATTGCGATAATTGTTTGCGCTGTGTTTTTCTCTTTTATGAAATACGATTCTGTTAAGCGGGAGGTAGGTTTGGAGGAAATAATCTCTGTCTCGTCAAGTTCCAGCGAAAAAGCAGTTGAAGACAAAACAGTTAGCTGTTCTCCTGTGGAAAAACGTATATTGGAAGAGGCAATAGCTATTTCAGATTCCATTTTAGCCTTTCCCAAACCGGAATACATAAACGCCCAGGGTATAGAAAATCGCGAAATATTCGAAAGCAAAGCCCTTTCTTTGCGCAACAAAAGTATGGATTCCTATAGGCAGGTCAGGAGTTTGTTGGGACCTGGAGGTGAAAAATCATGCTATTACGATTTATTACTTGCAGCAGCGGATAATTTGCGGCTTGCAGGTTACGAAACGCATAGTTTATTCGGTCAGGAAAACGATAATGTGGGCGACAGTCTTAACAAGGCTGCGGTATATGCCGCGCAAGCAAAAGCTGTATTTTTACAATTAAAGGAGCAGTTATGAAAAATGTTGCCATAGCAGGCGCAACGGGTGCAGTAGGGCAAGAATTGTTGTCTATTTTGGCAGAGCGAAATTTTCCGCTCAAGTCTTTGAAATTATTGGCTTCGGCAAGGAGCGCAGGGAAAAAAATAAAATTCAAGGGCGAAGACATAACCGTGCAGGAGCTTTGCCATGATTCCTTTGAGGGCGTGGATTTGGTTCTCTCTTCCGCTGGAGGTTCCATCTCAAAAGAATATATGCCGTCTGCTGTTAAAGCAGGCGCAGTGGTTGTGGATAACACATCTTATTTTAGAATGAATCCCGAAGTTCCACTCGTGGTACCGGAAATAAATCCGCAAGAAATCAAGAAACACAAGGGTATTATTGCAAACCCGAATTGCAGCACTATAATAATGCTGTTGCCGTTATTTCCTCTATACAAGGCTTTTGGAGTTGAAAGGGTTCAGGCGTGCACTTACCAAGCCGCAAGCGGTGCGGGAGCAACCGCTATGGAAGAACTTCGCCTAGAATGCGCGGCACTCGCAGAGGGAAGAGCCTTTAACCGCACGGTTATTCCTTACCAATACGCTTTTAATTTATTCCCGCATAATTCCCCTTACAATGACGGTACTCCAGAAAAATCCGCTGTTCATTCACCGACTGGCTATTGCGAAGAGGAATGGAAAATGATTGCCGAAACTCATAAAATTTTTGGAGACAGCAGTTTGCGTTTAAATGCCACGTGCGTCAGGGTTCCAGTTTTAAGGGCACATTCCGAGGCGTTGAACATAAGGTTTTCCAAAAAAGTGAGCGTAGCGGATATTTACAATGTTTTGCGCGGTGCGCCGGGTGTTGAAATTTTGGAAGAGCCGTCAAAAAATCGCTGGCCCATGCCCATAGATGCGAGTGGCAAAGACCCTGTGCTTGTGGGCAGGGTTCGCGTTGACCAGTCTCAGGAAAATGCTTTTGATATTTGGGTTGTGGGTGACCAAATTCGCAAGGGTGCGGCTTTGAATGCGGTGCAGATAGCGGAGCTTTTGTAGGGAACTAGTTATGATATTTTCATTGATAATGGGTTTAGCGTTGTTTGCAATTACTTGCTATCTTGTGCTTTTGTTTTTTCAGGTTCACAAGATTGAAAAAAAAATATCTGATTTAATTCTGATGGTTGAAGTGCATCTTCTGAATAAATATGGGCATAACCCAAATGCAAATGTGAAATTGGTCGATTTAAAAAAAGCAATGCAAGAGGAAGAATAAATGCTGCCTTTTGGCGAGGTTCCTCACCCCAATTGGATTGAAATAGACCTCGACAATTTGCAGAGCAATATTCGTTATGTCAAGGGTTTGCTGCCTGCTCATGTAAAATTGCTTTTGCCTGTGAAAGCCGATGCTTATGGGCATGGTTCGCTTGCCATATCTTTTGCGGCTATAGAAGCAGGGGTTGATTTTTTGGGAGTTGCGCATTTGTTTGAAGGAGTTACTTTAAGGAAAAACGGTGTAAAAGCGCGTATTTTGGTTTTAGAACCTTGCCACGAAAGCGACTTTCCTTTTTTGCTGGAATACGATTTAACTCCATCTATACAAAATTTTGAAACTGCGGCAAAGCTGTCTGGCTCTAAAATTAAAATCCACATCCAAATAGACACCGGTATGCATCGTTTTGGGATAAAGCATAGCGATTTTGAAGAGATAAAAAAAATATGCGAACTTCCAAATTTGGAAATAGAAGGGATTTATTCCCATTTAGCCACTGCCGATATGCAAGGGCATCCCGCTATGGATAAACAGCTTGAGAGATTTGATAATTTACTAACGGAATTGGAAAAAGCTGGGAAGCGACCACCTCTCTGCCACATAGCAAATTCACCAGCAACTCTTTTATTTGCAAGCAAAACCCATTACGATATGGTTCGCCCGGGCATATCCATTTATGGCTATGACCCTACTGGAGAATTTCCATCTAAATTTCCTATAAAACCCGTGTTAAAACTTCGCTCAACCGTGCGTGCTTTGAGGGATGTTGAAGCGGGCGAGGGAATTTCTTATGGGCATTTTTTTGTGGCAGAAAAGAATATGCGGGTTGCAACGGTTGCCATTGGCTACGGAGACGGCTATTTGCGCGGGGAACCTAGCAAAGGCGTGATTTTTATACAGGGCAAAGCCTGCCCCATTTTAGGGCGTGTGTGCATGGATGCTTGCATGGTGGATGTGAGCGAAATTCCAGAGGTAAAAATAGGCGACATTGCGGAGTGCATAAACGGAGAACTTTCCGGACAAATCTCCGTTGAGGCTTTTGCCAAGGAGCACAATACCATCTCTTACGAAATCACAACTCGCATGGCTCGTCGGCTTTACAGAATTTACCGCTATAAAGGGGAAGTAAATGGTGAACCGCCTAAACCCAAGTATAGCAGATTCTGATATATATAGACTTTTACTATATTCCCCCTATGCAACTGCAAAACGAATTTGTAAAGGTTAGGCTGGGCAAGCTGGAAAAAATGCGGGAGCAGGGATTAAATCCTTATCCATATAAATTTGCAATAACGCACAATTCAAATGAATTAAGAGAAAAAGCAGAAGAATTCATAGCAAACAATCAAGAAGTTTCTTGGGCGGGGCGCATTGTGCGCTATAATCGCAAAGGCAAAATGTGCTTTATGCACCTAAAAGATGCTTGCGGACGCTTTCAGGTTTTGGCGGTGGCAAGCGAGTTAAGCGAAATTGAATACGAAGTTGTGAAAAGCATGGATATAGGTGACTGGGTTGGCACAAGCGGCGTGGTGATGAAAACCAACAGCGGCGAATATACCCTGCAAGCCAAAAAAATAGAGGTCATCTCAAAAGCCATTTATCCCTTGCCCATTCCAAAAGAAAAACGAGACGAAAACGGCAATGTGGTGATTTTTGATGAATTCAAAGATATAGAAACCCGTTACCGAGAACGCTACATAGACCTTGCGTTAAACGATAATGTAAGGGAAGTGTTCCGCAAAAGAACTCGCATAATCCAATCCATAAGGGAATATATGCTGGAAAAGGGATTTTTGGAAGTGGAAACGCCCACGCTCCAACCCATTTACGGCGGCGCAAACGCACGCCCCTTTGAAACGCACCACAACGCCGCAGGCATAACCCTATACCTGCGTATAGCTCCTGAACTCTATCTCAAACGCTGCATAGTTGGCGGCTTTGAAAAGGTTTTTGAATTCACAAAAAATTTTCGCAACGAAGGTATGGACAAAAACCACAGCCCCGAATTTTCCTCGCTTGAATTTTATGAAGCCTTCAGCGACTACAACGATATGATGGTTCATTTTGAAAATATTTGCGAAAGAGCCTGCATAGCCGCAAATGGAACAACCAAAATAGAATATCAGGGAAAGGAAATAGATTTTAAAACTCCGTGGACACGCCTCACCGTTTACGAGGCAATTCAAAAATATGCAGGAATTTCCGTTGAAAATCTCTCGGATGGACAACTAAAAGCCGAACTTGAAAAAAGGCATATAGAATTAAAAGGTTCCTGGTCAAGAGGCAGAGCAATTCTAACCCTCTTTGAAGGGACCTGCGAAAGAGAGCTCATTCAACCCACCATAATAAAAGACATGCCAAAAGAAAGTGCACCACTTTGCAAAGCGCACCGCAGTAACTCAGATTTAATTGAGCAGTTTGAACCATACATAAACGGCTGGGAAATTGGCAACGCATACAGCGAACTAAATGACCCTGTTTTGCAAAGGCAGCTTTTGGAGGAACAGGTTGAGCGGGGGCGCGGCGGTGAAGACGAAACGCACCCGATGGATGAAAACTTTTTGCACGCCGTTGAATGCGGAATGCCCCCAACGGGTGGTACAGGCATTGGCATAGACCGCTTAGTTATGCTTTTAACAAATCAGGCAACAATTAGAGATGTGCAGTTATTCCCATTGATGAAATAGTGGCATTTCAATTCTTTTATAGGCTCCGGGTTCCATATTCTCCGCCAATCTCTCCGGCGGCAAAGTCCCTGAAATAGCAGATGTATGTGAACGTTTTGCCAGACTGAAATCTTTGGCAGCTTTTATTGCTTCATCACGCAGAGCATTTATATTCCCAAGCTCTATTGTTTTTTTAGGAATAATACCAACATTGTGAAAGGTTTCTCCATTTGGATAAAATGTTTGAAGGCTTGTAATATACGCAAGTCCACCAAAATAAGTTTTTGTGTAAATTTGCCCTATCCCCTTTCCATAACTCGTTTGCCCTATAACAACTGTTTCGGGGCGGTTATATCTCACAGCAGCGGTAAAACGTTCCGAGCAACTAGCGGACTTTTTATTCATCAGGATAACCCATTTTATATCTACCCCTGCGCCTTTTTCTGTCAGATAGTCGCTGACAAAATCACGCGAGGTATCTATCACATTGCCTTTCTCGCTATCGTAATAATGTTGCACGTCATAAACCAACTCGCGGTTTAGCGGAACCAATTCTGCCGCCATTGCCGTGCAATGCCATATACTTCCTCCCGGATTATTGCGAAGATCCATAATCGCCGTTTTTGCTCCCTTAACCTCCTGCAAAATCTCTTTGAATTCGGCATAAGTTCCACGTGGATGATTTGTATTTACCTTATATGCAGTAACTGTTATGAACGGAATACCTTCAAGCGAATCCAAATATACCGTTGGTTCTTGAACTTCCCCTTTACGCATGACATTTAAAGTGTCGATTTTACCCTCGCGCAAAACCACAAAAACCGTTGAGTTTTCAAATTGGTCATCGTTTTTCAAATAAATAGCTGAATTTAAGCCAGTTAAAGGAACTCCATTCGCAAATAAAAGTCTGTCATGTTTTTTCAAACCCGCAGAGGCAGCTGGCGAAATAGGATAAACCGTTGAAACAATCAAAGTATCTATCAATTTATCTTTATTAAGTACTCCGATTCTTTCAAAACCAAATGAATAATATTTTTTTGTATTTTCAATTTCGCTTATCTTATCGTCAGATTTTTCCGGTGGTAAATAGAATGTATATCTACTATAGCAATCACCTATATGATTGGCTCCGCAAAAATAATCCTTTAAACTCTCATACATTAAATCTATTTCCATTCCTTTATATTTCTCGTATTCTTTTATTTTTTCAGGATGGTAAAAATAGGCTTTCAATAATTGATAATTATATCTAAGTTCCAGTTCTTCATTATATCTAAGCTCCTGTTCCTCATTAACTACCAATTCCGCCTCACCACAGGCGAGAAATAACAAGGGAAAAAGTAAAATTATAAAAAGCATAGTATATAATATAAAAAATTACTACATTTCCAATTAATGTTTCAGCTCGCAAACAGAAGTTTTAAGTCTAGGCTTTTTCTAGGTAGCGGAAAATTCGCATCGCCGGAGGAAATGGTGCTCGCTTTACATGAATCCGAAAGCGAAATGCTAACAGTTGCCCTGAAACGGATAAACAAAAATCAGAAGGAAGATTCCATTTTAGAGGCATTAAAAAATTTCAAAGGGCAAATTTTACCGAATACATCAGGAGCCAGAACCGCAAAAGAGGCTGTGTTTGCTGCTCAAATGGCAAGGGAAGCTCTTAAAATAAATTGGATAAAATTGGAAATACATCCCGACCAAAAATATTTGCTTCCAGACCCCATTGAAACTTTGAGCGCCGCTACCGAACTCGTCAAAGACGGATTTGTTGTTTTACCATACATTCCCGCAGACCCGGTTCTGTGCAAAAGGTTGGAGGATTGCGGGGTTGCGGCAGTTATGCCGCTTGGCTCGCCCATAGGGAGCAATAAAGGTTTGCAAACGGAAGCTATGCTAAGGATAATAATAGCGCAGAGCAAAGTTCCAGTTGTAGTTGATGCAGGCATAGGCACGCCCTCACACGCATGTCTAGCAATGGAAATAGGTGCAAGTGCGGTTTTGGTGAACACAGCAATCGCAGCCGCTCCAAATTCTGCGGTTATGGCTAGGTGCTTTAAGTTAGCTGTGGAAAGCGGCAGGTTGGCGTTTGAAATTGGTTTAGCAGAGCAAAGAGACGAGGCTGCCGCAAGTAGCCCGCTCACATCATTCCTGCCCATGCAATAGCCAAAGCATCGCTCGCATCAAAAGCACAACCAGCTTGAATGCCCAAAAGCCTACTCATCATATTTGCAACCTGTTCCTTGCTGGCTGCACCGTTCCCCGTTACAGCCTGCTTAACCGAGCGAGGGCTTTTTTCGGAAAAAACCAAATCATGCTTAAAACCAAGAGCCATCACAGCTCCACGAATATGCCCCAAAATGAGTGCGCTATTTGCGTTCTTTGCAAAAAATGCTTTTTCCATGCAAAATGCAGCAGGCTTGTATTTTGTGATTAAATTCTCTAGCTTTTCAATTATATCCCCAATTCTAAAAATAAGCTCCGCATCTTTTTTAGGGCGAATGACTCCATATTCCAAAACCGAGACTTTGTTTCCTTTTAAACTTAAAAAAGCAAAACCTGTTGCGTAACTACCAGGGTCAACGCCCATCATAACCATTTGATTCAAGAATCCCCCTTAGTCCAGGTCAATAAAGACCATTGAATTTTGTAGTGATTCGTAGCTGTCGTTTAAAATTTTATCCAATTTTTTTGGAGTTATTTTTATCAAGTCCAGCAAATCATCTCCTATAATCGGCATGGAATAATCACAGGCATGGCCAAGCCGCAAACCCCTTGCTAAAACGTCGGCGAGTTGCACAATAGCTGTTGTCATAAAATATTCATTTTCATAATTAATATCTTTATGATGATTTATGATTACTTCGGTAATTTCTTCTGGTAAGTTCCATCTATTGTTTATATAGGCTACTATTTCTGGATGGCTGATTCCCACTACTTCTTTTTCCATCTCTAAAAATAAACAGTTTTTGTTAATAGCAAGTTTTATAGTCTCTGCAAAAAATTCAGGAGCGCAAATAGCCAGAATTAGTTTACCTATGTCATGTAAAAGCCCGGCAACAAAGATTTCTTCCCGTTTTTGAGGATAGCTTTCATTTGCTATGAGTTTTGCTATAGTTCCAACCGCCGCTGAATGTTTCCAAAAATCAGCTAAATTAAAACCTCTTATTTTTGTTTTTAAATTCAAAGTTGATAAAACACTGGTTGTAAGTACAATGTTTTTTGTTGAACTAAATCCTAAAACAGCCACAGCATGTGGAATGGTATTAACTCTGCTGGTAAAGCCGTAAAAAGAACTATTTGCCAATTTTAAAACTTTAGATGCTATAACTTGGTCTAAAGATATGGCATTGCCAATATCAATAGCCGATGTACGAGGGTCAGACAACATTTTGTTTACAGTAAAAAAAACACTAGGAAGCGTTGGCAATTCGTCTAAGCTATTAATTAATGTTTCTATTCTCTTTTTATCAGCCATTTGAATTCTTGTACCTAACTAAAGCCTCGTAAATTATATTCATTGAATCATTGACTATTTTTCCCTTAAATAGTTTTTCCAAAGTTACTTCTTGAAATCCACTTACTTGTGATGCTTGTAATTTGGAAATTTTTTCTTCTTCTGGTTCGCCTTCAACGCAAACAGTTTGAATACCCCGTGCAGCAAGTCTAGCTGCAAACGCTTCGCTTAATACCGTTCCCTTATCTAAAATAATACTGCCATGAGCATTTTCCAAAGGCTCTGCTAAAACCATCCCATCTTTTACGGACTTGATACTTATTTCTTGCATGAGGTACCTTTGTCTATAAATATAGAAAATCCTACGGAAACTTTTTCATTTTTCCCTAAAGTCAAAAATCAGCGGCAGGTTCTCTGCGGTGTAGCTTGGCGGAAGAGGAGGGGGCTTGGTTATTTGAACTGCTCTCATCGCAAGTCTATCCCATATTGAATTTCCCGAGGAAGAACGCAGGAAAATCTCATCTATCTCGCCGTTTCTGGATATTTGAAACTGCACTGAAGATTTTGTTCCCCTGGCGATTTCCGTTCCAGAAGGCGGGTTGAAATTTTGATATATAAGTCTGACAAGCCTGTCTAAATACGCTTGCAGTTGCGGATCCATCATAATATCACCCAAGGTTCTGAGAGCAGGCATATCCATATCTTTACTTTTTATATCTGATGGTAAGTCCATTGGCATATCCATTGACGCGGTAGGAGCGGGTTTAGTCGGTTCATGTATAGGTTCAGGCTTAACTTGTTCGGGGATCGGAGTTGGCGTTGGCGTAGGCGTAGGCGTAGGTGTCGGGATGGGTTTAGGAGTGGGTTCGAGAACAGGCGTTGGTGCTGGTTCGGGAACTTCAGGGACAGGTACTGGGATTGGCTTTTGTACTGGTGCCGGAGTAGGCATTACATTTACCATTTCAAAAAAAGGAATCGGCGGCGGATTTTCTTTTGGAGGTTTTAAAAACACTATTATCATCAAAACAGCTATAACTGTAATATGAAATAAAAGCGAAACCGCTATTATTGAAGACAAATCATTTTTTTCGTTGTAGAAATCTGGGTACATAGCTAAAAAACTCCACTTAATCCAATTCTGTGCTCACTTCCTATTCCTTCAACTAACATACTATAACTATAATCCAGTGCTATATTAAAAATCCTGTAACCTGCACCAACCGAAAACAAGCGGTAATAACCAGCACCATTATTGGAATCTATAATATCTATAAATTCCCTTTGCATACCAGCCCTTATATATATAGGCTCTGAGAAGCGATATTCCAAACCCAATTTTCCTAAAGCTGGAGAGTAACGCGGGGCATCACATTCAAAAAGCCAGGTTAAATCTTGGCTTGAACGCCAAAATGCGCTTGCCGCAAGTTCTGAAGCGAGGGCATAACCGTTAACCCCGCCTTTTACAAACGGGCTAATTTGGCGACCCAAATGCCGACCCATCAACGCTAACCCATAGCGCGCAGAACCGGAATTCCACAAAAATCCCCAATCCATTGCTATTCCTCTTCCAGCCCGTGCATCTTCAAGCTCAGATAATCTTTCCCATAAATACCTGCCTGTTATGCCAAATTTAAGATGCTTTAACGGAAACGCAAGGGTTATGGCATAATATTGAGCAGCAGGATAGCTAGAAATACCTGTTTGCTCGCCTTCCTCATCGTAATGCTGAACCTCTCCATTGTACACAGCACCATAAGTGTGTTGCATTCTCGCTTCGATTTTTCCCATTGAAAGCGGATGAGAAAAAGTTAAAATTCCCTGCATATCCGCTAAGTCTCCGCTTTGCCAGGCAGCACCTGCCATAAAATCATCGCCTTGCAGCAGGGCGGGGTTCATCAAAGCGGCTCCAAAATCCTGCGATGGGAGTGCGGAGCCAGCTCCTTCAAAAGCCACGGTACGCGGGCTTTGCAAAAGCATCGCCCACCCAAAAACAGCCAAGCCTTCATTTTCTTTGCCAAAATAAGCTTGTGAAAAGGCAAAAAATAAAAGCAGTAATAGCGAGAAAATGCGCATGAATAGGGAAATCAATTTAGAAAATTTGGGGAGTAAACACCCCAAATGCTACTTCGCAAACACGGCGTGCTGTTAAACCGGCTCAAGGTGAATCTTGCTACCCCTTCGTGCCCTGACAAACTGGCGAAATCATACGCCCTAAATGCGAAATGATTTGCGGTGGGTTCAACTGGCAAACGGATTTACTATTCTAAGCGTGTTTTCTATTATTTGACCGTTTTGCATATCCTCGCTGTAAAGGATATTGCAGTTTGCTTCCAATGCGGCGGCTATTATAATTCCGTCAAATATTTGGAAATCGTATCTGTTGATTAAGTTTTGAGCTAGTTTTATTGTGGATAAAACTACTGGCTGAATGGAACATTTTTCCAGCCATAAAGAGCATAAATTCAGCAATTCCTGTTTTTGCATTTTGAAATTTCGCTTCATTACATTTATATACTCGGATATTACTTGCGAGGATATAACAGGGTTTTCTTTGAAAAAATCTCTGGCTATGAGCCTTTTGCTTTCGTTGTCTAAGCTATGATTATAGATTAATATGTTGCTGTCTAATGCAATTCTATTCATAATTGTTTGCTTCGTTTCTGTTGAATTTGAAATTGTCAAATGAATACAGATGTTTGTCAAAGATGTCGTTTATGTCATTGGAGTTTTGGCTGGCTGGTTGGCTGTAAAATGGATATACCAAAACCTCTACTTCCGTTCCGTAATATTCGGCAGGTATGGAGATGGTGGAATTTTCTTTGCTTGGAACCATAACTTGTCTTAGCATAAATACCTCTTGGAATAAAGATAGAAAAATATAGCAAAAAAAGGCAACCCTAACGGGTTGCCTTGCTTACGCTAACACGGCGTGCTGTTAAATGCGTTATAACCGGCGTCCTCGTTGTCTTTGTAGCTTATTCCCTTTGTCTGAACCAGAATTCTCAGAATTTACAGGATTTACAGAATAATACAATGTGGTAACGCAACCCGATACGTTAAACAATAAAATGTTCCGAATCGTAGGGGCGCGATTTATCGCGCCCAGCTACGTGGTTTAAGAAAAACGTCAACAGTTGTTTGCAAAATACGCAAACTTGAATTTTTTTCCACTCGACCTCCGTCTAATATGTTGAAATCAAAATAGGAGTTTCAGTATGGAAGACGCGAAAACTAACCGCAAACACAAAGACAGCGTGTTCACTAAGCTGTTCGGCGAAAAAAACAACCTCTTGGAGTTATACAACGCTGTGAGCGGGAAAAACTACCCAGAAAGCACGGAGATTGAGATAATAACGCTCTCGGATGTCCTTTACATGGAACAACTAAACGACATAGCTTTCGTGATAGACAACAGGCTGGTCGTCTTGATTGAGCACCAATCAACGCTCAACGAAAACATGCCGCTACGGATGCTGATATACATATCAAGGGAATACGAGAAGATAACAACGAGCAAGAACTTGTATAAGGAAAAGATGATTAAAATCCCCACGCCTGAGTTCATAGTTCTCTACAATGGCAAGAAAGAATTCCCAGATTTCATGGAAATGAAGCTATCGGATTTGTTTGAGTTGAAAACGGAGCTTTGTTCCCTTGAACTTGTAGTGAAAGCGTATAACATAAACAAGGGGAGGAATATAGATATGGCGAACAGAAGCCCTGTGTTGGACGGCTATGAGACATTCATAGCGGAGATAAATGAGAACTTGAAAACTATGGGTTTGCCTGCTGCAATTAAAGCTGCTATAGCGAGTTGCATAGGCAAAGGTATTTTAGTATATTTTCTAAGAGAGCATGGTTCGGAGGTTGAGAATATGTTGCTAACCGGATGGAATATGAAGGATGCCCTTGCAGTTGCGAGGGAGGAAGGCACTGAAGATGGTATTGAGATTGGCATAGAAAAGGGCAGAGCGGAAGAGAAGGCGGAAATTCTTAGCCTTATAAAGCAAGGTTATAGTTTGGCGGATATTGAAAACATGATTAAGGCGCAGCTCGGCGGGTGAGAAAGGCTTAAACTGCTTTAATAGAAAATTCCTGGGAACACAGGGCTTGGCAGGTATC
>Ga0268262_10002201_pt1 | contig 22893 bp, 18 predicted proteins | sample TergutNc150P3_FD_190354 | JGI IMG/M metagenome (GOLD analysis project Ga0268262, IMG submission 190354) | Nasutitermes corniger P3 segment gut microbial community from laboratory colony in Florida, USA - Nc150 P3 (SPAdes) (version 2) | ecosystem: Host-associated > Arthropoda: Insects >...
AAATAGAGACGATTTCTCGCGAAGAGCTGGAAAAAATGCAGCTTGAGAGTTTGAAAGAAATTGTGAATTTTGCTTATAATAATGCGGCTCATTACAAACGCGCATTTGATGCAGCAAAAGTATCGCCGAGTGATATAAAATCGCTTGCCGACCTTGCAAAATTCCCTTTTGTGGATAAGCAAACCGAGCGTGAAACGCAGGGCGTTGGAAGCCTTTTGGGTGAAATGTGCGCCGTTCCAGAGACAGAGGTTGTTTTTGTATCTGCTTCTAGCGGTTCAACAGGTGTTCCCACTTTGAGCCCTTTTACCAAAACCGATTTTGACGAATGGCAAGATGTGGAGAGCCGCTTGTTCTACATGGCTGGAATGCGCAACACAGATAGATATGTGCATGCCTTGAATTTCACATTGTTTGTTGGCGGCCCCGATGTTATAGGGGCGCAGAACTTGGGTGCGCTTTGTATATGGGCTGGAACAGTTCCTTCGGATAGGCTTTTGTTTATACTTAAAGAATTCAAACCCACAATTATTTGGACTACGCCCTCTTATGCTTGGTATTTGGGCGAAACTGCAAAAAAGAGCGGAATTGACCCAGCTAAAGATCTTGCCATAAAAAGAATTATTGTGGCAGGGGAGGCAGGTGGCAGCATAGAAGCAACCCGCACCGCGATAGAATCGCTTTGGAGTGCGCAGTTGTTTGACTTCTACGGCATATCCGATATATTTGGTGCTTGCGCCGGTATGTGCGAGGCAAAAGATGGTTTGCATATTGCCGAAGACCATATTTTGGTGGAAACGGTGGATTTAAAAACAGGAAACCCTATACCAGACGGCGAGCAAGGCGAACTCATATTGACCACGCTTCGCAAACACGCCCGCCCGATGATCCGTTTTCGCACAGGCGACATAGGCTATGTAAACCGAAACAAATGTTCCTGCGGAAGAACGCATACACGCATTTACATAACGGGCAGAAAAGACGATATGTTCATAGTGTCTGGCGTTAATATTTTCCCAAGCGATGTGGAGTTTGTGATTCGCGGACTTAGCGGAATAACAGGCGAGTATATAATTAGAGTGTCGGAAAAGAATTTTACCGCGCAGTACTCTGTGGATATTGAAAAACAGCAGGGCAGTTCGGAATCTGATGATGAATTGGCAGCCCGTGTTTCTGCCGCGCTTAAAACTCGGATTGGAGTTAAGCCTAGCAAGGTAGTTGTGCTCGCAGACGGTGCCATACCTCGCGCCACGCATAAAGCAAAACGCCTGATAGATGAACGCAAGTTGAATTTCAATATATAAAAGGAGCAATTGAAATATGCCAAAACTTTCGGAAAGAACTGCGGGATTCACCGACTCCGTTATTCGCCGTATGACTAGGGTATCTCTGCAATATAATGCAGTCAATTTGTCCCAAGGATTTCCAGATTTTGACCCTCCAAAGGAAATATTGGATAGACTGGCAGAAATATCCGCATCTGGACCTCACCAATATTCCATCACTTGGGGCGCGCAGAATTTCAGAGAAGCCTTAGCACAAAAACAATCACGCTTTATGGGCAGAACCATTGACCCAAACGGTGAAATTGTTGTGACTTGCGGAAGCACCGAAGCTATGATGGCAGCGATGATGACGGTGACCGACCCCGGCGATAAGGTGGTTGTATTTTCGCCATTCTATGAGAACTACGGCGCAGATGCCATACTCTCCGGTGCAGAGCCTATTTATGTGCCTCTGAATCCGCCTGATTTCAATTTCAATGTTGATGAACTTGAAAAGGCTTTTAAGCAACACCCCAAAGCCTTGATTTTGTGCAACCCGTCTAACCCCTGCGGCAAGGTGTTTAGCCCCGATGAATTGGGAGTTATTGCGGATTTGGCAAAAAAATATGACGTTTACGTTTTAACCGATGAAGTATATGAGCATATCGTTTATGCACCACACAAACACACCTACATAGCTACCTTGCCTGGTATGTTTGAAAGAACATTGTCTTGCAGTTCTCTTTCCAAAACCTATTCCATTACAGGTTGGCGGCTCGGATATATAATTGCTCCGCCCGAAGTTGTGGAGAGAGCCAAAAAGGTTCACGATTTTTTAACAGTTGGTGCTGCGGCTCCGCTTCAAGAGGCTGCGATTGTGGGGTTAAAGTTCAGCGATGATTACTATACGGAATTGCTAAATAGATATACGGAAAAACGCGAACTATTTTTGAAAGGGCTTTCGCAGATTGGAATTCCCTATACCGAACCAGAAGGTGCTTATTATGTTTTATTGGATATTTCTGAATTCGGTTATAAAAGCGACTTGGAATTTTGCGAGAAACTCGCACGTGAGGTTGGTGTTGGTGCTGTGCCTGGTTCCAGTTTTTTCAAAAACGATATTCAGCATTTAATACGCCTGCATTTTGCAAAGAAAAACGAAACGCTTAACGAGGCTTTGAATCGTTTGGAACATATACGAAAAAAGATGAAGAGGTGAAAGGACATGAGCAAACTTGTTGTTAAAAATGTAACTTTAAAATATGCAAACGGAAATAAATCCCATACAACGGCATTGGAAGACGTGAATTTTTCCGTTAGCGAAGGTGAATTTTTAAGTATCATAGGTCCAAGCGGTTGTGGAAAAAGCTCCATTCTCAATTTATTCACAGGGCTGCTCTCTGCCTCCGAAGGCGAGATTTTGCTGAACGGAAAAGCTATATCCGGTACGGGTTTAGACAGAGGGGTTGTGTTTCAGCACTACTCCTTGTTCCCTTGGATGTCTGCAAAGAAAAACATCAGCTTTGCACTTAAACAGTCTTTTCCCTCTAAAAGCAAAAAAGAACTTACTAGCATTGCAGAGGAATATTTGGCAACTATGGGGCTTAAAGGATTTGAAGATAAATTCCCCGCCGAATTGTCCGGTGGTATGCAGCAGAGAGTTGCCATAGCCAAAGCCCTCGCTATGGATACCGAACTTATTTTGATGGACGAACCCTTTGGCGCGGTGGACTCAAAAACACGTGTAATTTTGCAAGACCAACTGCTCAAAATGTGGGATAGCGGAGGGCAGAGAAAGACGGTTGTTTTTATAACCCACGATATAGATGAAGCAATTTTTTTATCCGACAAAATTATCGTGATGTCTTCTGGACCCGGGCGAGTTAAACGGGAAATAGCGGTGAATTTTGCACGCCCCAGAGACCGCTTTTCGCTCACTAAAGATACGGAATACGCGCATTTGCGCAACGAAATTGTGAGCTTGTTTTATGATGATTTGGCGAGCAAGATAGGTGGAGAGGAGGTTGTGCTATGAGAAAATTTCTTCGTCTTGCAGATTTTATATTCATCTTGTTTTTAATACTTGTACTCGTTTTGCCTTCTGTTGCAAAAGCCCACAGCGCATATTTAGCAGGCTTAATTTCAATAACCTGGGTGATATTTGTAAGTGCAAGGATATATAACAAAAACTCCGAAAAAGTAATTGTGCTTGGCGATGCCTTGCTGGTTGTTTACATATTTTTATTGCTCTGGGAACTTGCAACCTCTAAATTTGCTTGGCTGGATAAATTTCTATACCCAACGCCCGGGGGGGTGATAAAATTGTTCATCGAGGATATGCCATTTTTGCTAAAAGGCTTGCTGAGTTCGTCTGGCTTGCTAGCCGGAGGTTTTGGCCTCGCTTTGATTACCGCTATTCCAATGGGCTTGTATTTCGGTTACAAAAAGCGTTTGAAATTAGCGGCAAAACCCTTTGCAAAAGTTTTGGGACCAATTCCGCCCATAGTGTATATTCCTTATGCAATAGCGGTTTTGCCAACGTTCAGAGCGGCCTCCATATTCATAATATTTTTGGGAGCCTTTTGGCCAATTTTCATAAACACCTTGAACGGAGTTTCGGATATTGACAAAAAAATTATGGACTCTGCCCGAATGTTGAATTTGAACGATAGGCAAATGCTTTTGAATGTTATACTACCTGGTTCAATATCTGCCATAATGTCTGGGGCAACCATAGGATTGTCTTTCTCTTTTATTTTGCTTACCTCTGCGGAGATGATAGGTGCAACGAGCGGAATGGGTTGGCACGTGAAATATTTTTCTGATTTTGCCGATTATCCGCGTGTAATTGTGGGTATTCTTTTTATTGGAATTGTTGTGACTATAATAACATTTTTCTTTGATAAACTGGAGAAATACCTTTTGCGTTGGAGAAAAACTTGATTTTTTAAAAAGGAGATTCGCTATGAAATCAATTGCAAAAAATTTAACAGAGCTAATAGGAAACACTCCGCTATTGGAACTTTCCAATTACGGAAAAAAAAACTCTCTTTCTGCTAGAATTGTGGCAAAGCTGGAATATTTCAATCCGCTTGGCAGCGTAAAAGACCGCATAGGCTATGCGATGATAGCAGATGCAGAAGAGAGAGGGCTTATCAAAAAAGAGACTACCATTATAGAACCAACCAGCGGAAACACAGGCATTGCGCTTGCATTTGTGTGTGCTGCCAAAGGATATAAACTCATTTTAACAATGCCAGAAACTATGAGCTTGGAGCGGCGAAATTTGCTGAAAGCACTCGGTGCAGAACTTGTGCTTACACCGGGCACGGAGGGCATGAAGGGAGCTATTAAACGAGCTGAGGAACTATCTGCTCAAACGCCAAATTCTTTTATCCCCGGTCAGTTTGTAAATCCTGCCAACCCAGAAATTCACCGCAGAACTACCGCTTTGGAAGTGTGGAATGATATAAATGGGGAGTTGGATATTTTTGTGGGCGGTGTGGGAACTGGAGGAACCGTTACCGGTGTTGGCGAAGTTCTAAAGGAAAAGAAACCAGACATTAAAATTGTGGCGGTAGAGCCAGCAGATTCACCGGTTCTTTCGGGTGGGAAACCGGGTTCTCACAAAATTCAAGGCATTGGCGCGGGATTTGTTCCAGATATTTTCAATCCAAAAATTGTAGATGAAGTTATAGGTGTTCAAAATGAACAGGCTTTTGAAACCTCGCGCGAATTAGCGGCATCTGAGGGGCTGTTGGTTGGGATTTCGTCTGGAGCGGCGACTTATGCGGCAACGCAGCTTGCAAAACGCCCAGAAAACGAAGGCAAAACCATTGTCGTGCTTCTGCCAGATACAGGCGAGCGTTATCTTTCCACAGCTTTATTTGAGAGAGGGTAATATGTCCAATACTGAAAATGATGTTCACCAAAAGTTATCGGATGCGGTTGTAAATATGGAAGATGCTACCGCCGCATCTCTTTCGCAAGAAGTGGTTGCCAGTGGCTTTGATGCTTATGAGGCAATTGACAAGGGGCTCGCTAAGGGCATGGAACGCGCTGGGGTTCTGTTTGAAGAAGAGGAATATTTTATTCCAGAGCTTTTAATGTGTTCAGATGCGATGTATGCGGGCTTGGATGTTTTGAAACCTCATATCAAAACAGATGAACAAGCGCATAAATATAAAGTTGTAATCGGCGTTATTGAGGGAGACACTCACGATATCGGGAAAAATCTCGTGAAAATTATGCTGGAATCGTCTGGTTTTGAAGTGGTCGATTTGGGCAGGGATATACCGCCTGCGAAGTTCGTGGAAAAAGCTGTGGAGACAAATGCAGACATCATAGGGCTATCTACCCTTATGACAACTACAATGGACGGAATGAGAGCGGTGGTGGATATTCTGAAGGAAAAAAATATCAAAGAGAAATTTAAAGTGATTATCGGAGGCGGTCCTATTTCACCAGCCTTTGCAAAAAAAATAGGCGCAGACGGATATTCTGGAAATGCGGCAGGAGCGGTTCGCTTGGCAAGAGATTTGTGCGGGGTCGCGCAATGAAAGACAAGATGACACCGCTAGAACGTGCAAAGGCGTATAGTCAAGGCAAAGAGATAGACCGCCTTCCCTGCGTACCCATTGTAGGCAACACCGCTGCCCGTGTTATTGGCGTAAAGGTATGCGAATTGAGAGGGAACGGCCAACTGCTCGCAAAAGCTCACGTAGCCGCATATAGGCTATTCGGTTACGACAATATAAGGATTTTCACAGACCTTTACACGCTTGCCGAAGCTATGGGTGCAAAACTCACAATCCCAGCAGACGAAACCGCATATCTGCAAACTCCAGCATTGAAAGATGAAAGCGAAATAGATTCCCTTGTTCCGGTTGATCCGCACAAAGATTCCAGCCTTCCGCAATTTTTGGAAGCGACCAAATGCGCTTTGGATGCGGTGGGTTCGGAAGTTCCGGTTACAGGTGCGCTCACTTGCCCTTTCACAACAGCATCATTTTTAATGGGAACGGAAAAATTAGCCCGCATGACCCTTCAAAAACCCGAAGCGGTACACAAGTTATGCGAAGTTTCCTTGCAAAGCGCACTCAACTACGCAAAAGCAATTATAGACGAAGGTGCTGCACCAAGTTTAACAGACCCTATGTCGTCTGGAACGGTTATAAGCAGAAAACATTTTCAAATTTTTTCTTATCCTTACCTAAAAAAACTAATTGATTACATTCACAGCAGGGGAAAGAGCGTAACTCTGCATATATGCGGAAGAACAAGCCATATATGGGACTTAATGGCAGACGCTGGCGCAGACTGCATAAGCATAGACAACGAAGCCTCGCTAACAGAGGCAAAGGAAAAAGTTGGGAACAGAGTACGGCTTATGGGCAATGTGCGCCCTTCCGAAGTTATGCTAGACGGCACAGTAGATGATGTGAAAAAAGCTGTGGAACAGTGCATAAATCAGGCAGCGGATTCGCCCAAAGGTTTGGTTGTGGCTTCTGGTTGTAGTTTGCCCACAGAAACACCATTTGCAAACATACATGCGATGATGGATGCAGTGCGAGCAAAGGGAGGAATTTAAATGGATTCAATTAGCCCCAAAGAAAGACTTTTTAGAGTTTTGGAGAAAAAAAGCATAGACCGCCCTCCTGTTGTTTGCCCGGGTGGAATGATGAACGCAGCTATTGTGGATGTTATGAACAGTACGGGGCATACGCTCCCAGAGGCACATCACGACGATAGGCTTATGGCCGCTCTTGCAGAAGATGTATATACCCACACAGGGTTTGAGAATTTTGGGATTCCGTTTTGCATGACGGTTGAAGCGGAAGTGCTGGGCAGCGAGATAAATTTTGGCACCCTTAATTGCGAACCAAAAATTCAAGCGGAACGCTTTGCAGATGCTTCGCAGGTTGAATACAAAGATATTAACCAAATGCTCAAACAAGGGAGAATTTCCAATGTGGTGCAGGCAGGGTGGCACTTATCCCACAAAAATGCAGATGTTCCAGTTATAGGAAACTTAACTGGCCCCATAAGCACAGCGGCATCGGTTATAGACCCTATGAATTTTTTAAAGGGGCTTAGAAAAGATAGAGAAGGTTCTCACAAGGTGCTTGACTATGTTGTAGATTTTTTAATAGCTTATGCTCAGTTGATGATTGAGGGCGGTGCGACCGTTATTTCAGTTGGCGACCCAACTGCCACCGGAGAAATACTAGGGCCAAAGATGTTCAAAGAATACGCCGTTGCTTATTTAAACAAGCTGGTTGAGGGAATTGGCAAAACTGGAACTCCGGTTATCGTGCATATCTGCGGCGATTTAGGCAGTGTTAAACAATATATTCCAGAGATTCGCTCCCAGGCAATTTCCACAGATGCAAAAGTGAATTTGCGAGAGTTGAAGGAAGAATATCCGAGTCTTGTTACTATGGGGAATTTAAGTACCTATATGCTTGAATTCGGAAAACCAGAGCAAGTATCTGTACAAGCGAAGCGACTGGTAGAGCAAAAAATAGATATCATCGCTCCGGCTTGCGGACTTAGCACCTCTTCTTCTTTGGATAATATCAAGGCATTTACGCAATCGGTGAAGGAGGGATAGTTTTGCCTTGCATTAACTTTATTGGAGTTGGTGAGATAGATGTTAGTGAAGAAACCACCGTTCTTGAAGCGGCTCGGCAACTCGGTATTGTTATAGAATCGCCTTGCAACGGAGCGGGAGTATGTGGAAAGTGCAATGTGCAGTTAGCAGGAGACTCGCAGAGCAAAGAAGAAACTTATGTGTTGGCTTGCGAAACGCACGTGCTTGAGGACATGAGCATTTTTCCACCGGAAAAAGAGAAAAACCACACATTGAAAATTTTATCGGGCGGAAAAAGTTTTGACATTGAATTAAACCCAAATGTGAAAAAGCAATATGTAGCTGAAAAAAGCATAACGGAGGTTAGGGCAGGGGAGGAGATTCTCTGTACGGAAGCTGGAAATACTGCGGCGAAAAATTTGGGATTATCTTTGGATATAGGAACAACCACATTGGTTTTATCCCTTATAGATTTAAACGATGGGCGTGAAATAGATTCGGTTTCTGCTATGAACCCACAGGCTGTATATGCACAAGACGTGCTTTCACGCATTAAGTTTGCAAGCAGCGAAGAGGGCTTGGAAACCATGCGGAGTGCTTTAATTGCCGAAGTCAATAAGATGCTTGAAATTTTGGAGCAACGCAGCAACACGAGCAAAGAAAATATATACGAAGCGATTTTCAGCGGCAACACTTGCATGTTGCATCTCGCGGCAGGAGTGCAGCCAGCCGCTCTTGGAAAATATCCTTATACCTCTGCTATTGAAGGTCTTTCCGTTTTAAAAGCCGCAGATATGGGGCTGGATATCTCAAATGCGGGCGTGGTATATTTACCGCCTTGTATCTCGGCTTATGTCGGTGCAGATATAACATCTGGTATTTTAGCCTCTTCTCTATTTGAATTAAACGGTGCCACACTCTTTGTGGATATAGGCACAAATGGAGAAATGGTAATAGGAGCAAATGGAAAACTCTGTGCTGCATCTACCGCCGCAGGTCCTGCCTTTGAGGGCATGAATATAGCCAAAGGAATGCGAGCCGGAGCAGGTGCGGTTGAGGAATTTGAAATTGCAGATGGCGAAATTAAAATAAAAGTTATAGGAAATGCAAAGGCTGTTGGTATATGCGGCAGTGGTTTGATAGACATCGTGGGCGAACTGGTGTTCCACAATGTTATCAACAAAAGCGGGAAATTCAGCGATGCGGCGCAGTTGCCGCCTTTTTTAGCAGAGCGTCTTATAGAGCAAGACGGGAAAAAAGTGTTTCAGGTAGAAGGCGATGTTGTTCTCACGCAAAAAGATATACGCCAAGTGCAACTTGCAAAGGGAGCAATTCGGGCAGGCATTGAGTATTTGCTAAGGGCAAAAAACACGCCTCCAGAGCAAGCGGATAGGGTGCTGATTGCCGGTTCTTTTGGGTATCACCTGCGGGCAAAGAGTTTAATAAACATCAACCTTATGCCCAAGGAATTTGAAGGCAAAATAGAATTCGTTGGCAACACATCTAGCTCCGGCGGAATAGCGTTTTTGCTGGGCAAGCAATACAGAGATAAAATGGAAAAAAAGATAAAAGAGATAGAAATTTTGGAACTGGCAAATATGCCGGATTTTGAAAAATTGTTCGTTAAAACCCTAAACTTTTAAGGAGAATGGAATATGGAAAAGAACAAGGAATTTTGCTGCTCAGACTGCGGAATGCAGAGTTGTTATAGGCAGGGAAAAAAATTTCCAGAGCTGTGCGTGGGCGAGGAAGTTGAAAAGGCTGAAATAGACAGCATAAAAAAAATGTATAAAACCGACCCTATTGTTTCAAAATTATCAAATGCCGCTGCGGAAATTGAGGGTACTTATTACGGTAAACTCACCAGAGTGGAGGAAATAATAGCCTTTGCGCGGCGAATAGGTGCTAAAAAGATAGGCATAGCCACCTGCATAGGTTTAATTGCAGAAGCAAAAATATTCGTGAAAATCTTAAAAGCCCATGAGATTAAAAGCTACTGCGCTATTTGCAAGGTGGGTTCCATAGATAAAACAGAAGTTGGCATACCAGATAACCTAAAGGTGCAAAAAGGTTGTTTTGAGGCTATATGCAACCCCGTATTGCAGGCAAAACTCTTGGCAAAGCAAAAAACCGATTTAAATGTGATAATAGGGCTATGCGTAGGTCACGACTCTTTGTTCATAAAATACTCAGAAGCCCCCGTAACCACGCTGATCACCAAAGACCGAGTGACGGGTCATAACCCCGCAGCGGCATTATACACAGCGGACTTTTATTATAAAAGGCTGCTGAAAAATCAGGATATTTAAACATATTTTAAATTGAATTTTACTCACCCTGCCAACTTCACTTCGTGGGCAGGGTTCGCCCTACGGGCTGTCCTGCGGACATTAAAAATTTCCTAACAATGCCTGTTTTATTGGCAAATTTTTGGACAGGCACGGAAATTTTTTCTATTTTGCTTTTAAATGTTAGAATCTTTTAACTCCTCGTTTTTTGCGGCAAATAGCTGGCTTATTCTCGCATTTCCGTTTTTGTCTTTTGTTGTTAATGGAACCCTGCTTTGCAAACACAAAAAAGCAGCGGGTTATTTTTCCATACTGATGGCTGGATTTTCAATGGTGCTTGCCATTGGGCTTGCCTTGGAATTTGTGAAAAATTTTGCAAATGTTCCTATGGCAGAGCGCGTTGCTATGCCTTGGGAATGGGAATGGCTGCCTTTAGTGAGCGAAGTTTTTGGTAAAATATCCCTTAAAATTTCCTTTTATTGCGACCCCATTTCCGTTATGATGCTCGTTGTTGTGGGCGTAATAGCATTTTTTGTCAATATTTACAGCGTTGGTTATATGAAAGAAGACGATGGCGCGGGGCGTTTTTTTTCCCTGCTAAGCCTCTTTGCTTTTTCAATGCTAGGTTTAGTGGTTGCCACAAATTTAATTCAGATTTACATGTTTTGGGAGTTGGTCGGAATTTCAAGCTATTTGCTAATAGGTTTTTGGTATCACAAGCCTTCTGCGGTGGCTGCCTCAAAACAGGCCTTTATTTTAACCCGCTTTGCAGATAGCTTCTTTTTGCTAGGCATTTTGCTAATTGGCTTTATGCTGAATTCCTTTGACTTTTTGGAATGGAATAACCCGCAAAAACTCGGTATTGTGACTATGGTTATCTCGCACAAGTGGCTTGCTGTAGCCTCTGTTTTTGTGTTTGTGGGTGCTTGGGGCAAAAGCGCTATGTTCCCCTTGCATATATGGCTCCCAAACGCTATGGAAGGTCCTACTCCTGTTAGCTCAATAATACACAGCGCAACAATGGTTGTAGCTGGTGTTTATTTAACCGCAAGGCTTTTCCCATTTTTTGCAAGCATCGGTTCTGTATTGGAAGTTGCCGCATTCATAGGCGCATTTACCGCGATGTTTGCCGCAATAATAGCCTGCACCCAAAAAGACATAAAGCGAATACTAGCATATTCAACCCTTAGCCAGCTCGGTTATATGATGTTTGCCCTTGGAGTTGGTGGCTACACAGCCTCAATGTTCCACGTTTTCACCCACGCATTTTTTAAGTGCATGCTGTTTTTGATAGCAGGCTCTGTTATACACTCCGTGCATAGCAATAGTTTAGACGAAATGGGCGGTCTTCGCAAAAAAATGCCTTTTGCTTATTTCTCGTGCTTGGTAGCTTGCCTAGCGATAGCGGGTATTCCTCCATTTTCTGGTTTTTGGAGCAAAGACGAAATTTTGGCTTCTGCATGGATTTCTGGCAACTATGCCGTGTTCTTTGCAGGGCTTTTCACAGGTGGCTTAACCGCATTCTATATGTTCCGCATGTTCTTCTTAACATTCCACGGCAAGGCTAGAAGCGAGCAAGTTGCTCACGCTCACGAGGACCCTTGGATGACTTTCCCCATTGTTGTTTTGGCAATTCCTGCGGCGGCTATCGGTTTTGTTTCGCATAAGTTTTTTGCGGCATTTGTGGAAACTCCGCCCATTTTTGAAGGCTCTCCATTTTTGGAACATATTTCTCTTTCGCATCCAGAATGGCTGCCTTTGGTGGCTAGTTTAGCAGGTGTTTTGGGCATTGCAGTTGCAGGGCTTTTTTATGCGCGCAAGGGAGCAAATGCAGAAGCCGCTTTGGAAACGGATATCCGCTCGCCTCTGTTTAAAATTATTTACCACAAATTTTACTTTGACGAAATGTACTACGCCTTTACCCGCGGTTTTTTAATTAAAGTCGTGGCGGGTTTCTTAAAGGGATTTGACCATTATGTTATAGATACAATGGGTGATTTTATAGCAGGCACTTTGCATTGGCTGGGCAGGGGAGTGCGTTTAACGCAGAACGGCTCTTTTGCCGTTTATGCCTCGTTGTTCATCACTGGCATTGTGTTTGGAATGTGGATATTGGTTTAAGGATTTTCAACCACAAAGCACTCAGTTCTTCTGTAGTCTGTATTTTTTGAACCTTGCGAATATATTGAAATTCGCTTTTCCTCTATGCCATAAAAACGAACTAAGTTAGAGCGAATGTCAATAGCGCGCTGGAAGGCGGTTTCGTAGGCTACAGAAGCGGAGAGAAGTTTTTCGGAATAGCCAACGCAATTGAGTTGCGAATCGGATTTTTCCCTTAAAACGTTTGCTATTTGCACGGTCAAAGCCGTATGAATTGAATCGGTTGTGCTGGATTTCTCTTGCTCTTCTGGATAATAGAACGTGAAATCGGCTTTCTTGTTCAATAAAAATCTAGGAAGTTCGGGTATTATAACAGAATCATTTTTTTGCGGAACCCATCTGATTGGCATTTTCATTGGAGTAACAGGAGTGGGAGGAGGTGGAGGAATAACTATAGGTTCTGTAGATAAAGGTTTTTGAACTTTGGGTTCTATGGCACATATTTCTTGTGGAGTATCTTTAATATCTTTATTATGCCCTAGCATAAAAGAGAATTTTGCTGTAGCTCCAACGCTCCAAGGCCTCCAAGATTTCCATCTATCATTTGCTGCAATTCTTGCTCCATTTCTATTTTTGTTCTCTATTCTCTCTACCATTGGTTTTGAATTTCTATTGAAACCTTCATTTACAGAGTAATCTGCGAATATACCTATAAGCATGGAAAAATTATCGGTAAACATTGCTCTCATGCCACCTTCCACAGCGAGCATAATTGATTTTTTTGAAGTTATTTTTGTATTGAAAGCGGAGTCTTTTTGTGGGCCAAAACCTTGTTCAGGAGGAATAGGAAGCGTTAAGTTATATTGAGGGTAATAACCTTTTGTTTCCAGCCCGCTATAATCTACACTTACGCTGGCTTTTTGAATTGCTCCAATTTTCACGCCTGCAGCAGCATAATATGAGTCGTTGCTGAATTTCAATAGAATAGGAACTTGCAAAATTTTTCCAGACAATTCTTCTTCGTACTTTTTCATTGAGTATATAAGAATAAGAGAATCTCCGTCAGTATCTCTTATTCCTGGGTTTGAATCGTTTATATACTTGCTTGTTTTTGTTTGCCAGCGATAGGAATATTGAACTCCAGCAGAAATACCAAAATTTTTAATGGGATAAATTGAAAATGCAATACCCGGAACACTGTTAAACGAGAGTTCAGAAACTCCAAAACCATAGTTCACATCAAGTTCATACAAAGTTTGAGCAAAAATTGTCTGAACTAGAAATGCTAAGGCAAACAGAATTTTTTTGTTTTTATTCTTCTTTAACAATGTAAACTCCTGCGGGTGTTTCTTTTGTTAGCTTGCCATTCAAATTGTAAACTTTTGAATCTTTATTCAGGGGTTTTTCCTTAATGCCGAGTACCTGTTTTGTGAGTGTTGGTTTTGGCGTTTGTTCATTATTTATATTTTCCTTATCTTCTTTTGGTTCTGTGCAGGTGGAAATTTTTGTGCTTATTCTAGTGCCTTTTAAGGTTTGCATAACAACATTATAAGGGACATCTTTTGGATTGCTGTTTGCGGTGGCAGAATAATATTGCTCATTGCCGACTTTACTATTATCTTTAAACCATTCAAATTCTATAATTGAGTCTTTTAAACCATTCGTTTTTGGATTATTATTCACAAACCAAATGTTATTCCATTTTTTCTTAATAAGGGGGTCTTTAAAGGGAACTGGAGTTTGTATTATAATTGTGTCAGATATTGAATCTTTGATAGGTGAGCCGTCTTTTTTTACCCATTTATAAATGAGCGTATTAGAATCTAGGTTGCCGAGCTTGCCAAAAATAAAGGGAATTTCATAGCGCGAACCTTTTCCATCTTTGGGTCTTTGCCCTTCATTTTTTATTTGTAAAACCATATCTGGGTCTTTTGTCATTATCGTTATTTTGATGGAGTATTTTTCTTTTATTTCGCAACGGCTTGGGCTGGCAACAAAATAGTGGCGATGCTCACGGCTCAATTTTGTGTCTAAATCATAGCCAGAAGAGTCAAATACAATTGTGTCTCCAACAAATAGAGTTGAGATTTTCCATTTTGCTTTAATTATGGTGTCTTTTGTTATGGGTGTGTCAAATTTGAAATTCCAACCGTCAAATTCGTAGCCTTTTCTTGTTAAAGTTTCCTTTGGCTCTTTGGCAAAGTCATTTTCTGCTACCACTTGAGAACGTACGCTTGGCGTTCCACCGTCTGTATCAAAAGAGACCAAGTATGCTTTAATATTCCATTTTGCTTTAATCGTGGTATCTTTTGTTATGTGAGTTGAGTCAAAATCAAAATACCACCCTCCAAAATTATAGCCTTCTTTTGTTAAAGTTACCTTTGGGTCTTTGGCTAGACTGTCTTTCATCACCTCTTGGTCGTCTATCTCTGTATTATAGTCATCATCATCTGTATCAAAAGAAACGGTGTAAGTTGTGCGAGGTGAAATAATTACTTCTATGGTTTTCGTTAAACTGTCTTTAAGTACTTTGTAAGTTTCTATCACGTCTTCTTTCGGATTTTTTGAAATTAAAAATTTTGGAGAAAAGGAACTTCCTGTTTTTATTATTGTACCACTATTAGTTGTCCAAATGTAAGTAGTATCAGGAGGGCTAACGTAAAGCATTAAAGTATCTCCATACATTAAGCTATCTATTTTACCATCTGTGCTAACCTCATCATCGCAACCGAGCGACTTTTCCTCTGTGGCAGTTTTAGCGAAAATTTCAAAATCATTTTTATCGGGGCAAGCCGCCCTTGCAAAGGAAAAGGCAAAAAACGCAAATAAAATGGAGAGGCGAAAAAATGGCATAGCTATTTTGCCCTCACTGCGCCTTGGTCTGCGCTTGTTGCAAGGCTTGCGTAAATTTTTAGCGACTGGCTAATTTGCCTGTCTCTGTTAATGGGTTTCCAAGCTTTGTCGCCCATTTTTTCCATCTCTGCGCGGCGGCTGGCAAGCTCTGCTTCTGTTATGTTTATGTTTATGGTTCTGTTTGGAATATCTATTTCTATAACATCGCCGTTTTTGACCAAAGCTATATTGCCTTTGCTCGCAGCTTCTGGGCTAACGTGCCCAATGGAAAGCCCGCTGGTGCCTCCGCTGAACCTGCCGTCTGTGACCAAAGCGCATTCCTTGCCAAGCCCCATGCTTTTTAAATAACTGGTGGGGTAGAGCATCTCTTGCATGCCGGGTCCGCCTTTTGGACCTTCGTAGCGGATAATCACCACATCGCCTTTTTTAACCTTGCGGTTTAAAATTCCCTCTGCTGCCTCTTCTTGGCTTTCAAACACCACCGCAGGTCCGGTGAATTTCCAAATTGAGCTATCCACACCCGCTGTTTTCACAACGCAGCCATCTAGCGCAAAATTGCCGTAGAGAACCGCAAGCCCTCCGTCTTTGCTGTATGCGTTTGCTAAATTTCTTATTGCGCCCTTTTCCCTGTCTAAATCGTGGCTAGGGTATTTTGTGTTTTGGCTATATGCTTCTAAATTGAATTTGCCCCCAGGTGCGGCTAAAAAGCGTTCCGAGGCTTCTGGGCTCGAACTGCGTGCTATATCCCATTTGTTCAAATACTCGCCAAGGCTCCCAGAATGCACCATATTCACATTTAAATTCAGAAGTCCTGCACCGCCAAGTTCGCCCAAAATGGCAGGAATTCCGCCCGCTCTGTGCACATCTTCTATATGAATGTAATTTACGCTCGGAGCAACCTTGCAAAGGCAAGGCGTTGAGCGGGAAAGCTCGTTTATGTCTTTCATTGTGAAATTCACGCCAGCTTCGTTTGCAACCGCGAGTATGTGCAGAACAGTGTTTGTTGAACCGCCCATAGCGATGTCCAGCCGCATAGCGTTTTCAAAGGCTTCTTTTGTGGCAATGCTTTTTGGCAAAACAGAGGAATCGTTTTTATCGTAGAATCTGTTGCAAAGCTCAACGGAGAGTTTTGCGGCTTGCTCAAATAATTTTTTGCGTTCTGTGTGAGTTGCCATTATTGTTCCGTTGCCGGGCAGAGAAAGCCCAAGGGCTTCGGTTAGGCAGTTCATCGAGTTTGCGGTGAACATTCCCGAACAACTGCCACAAGTGGGGCAGGCCGCATCTTCAATTTTTTTCATATCCTCTTCAGAAACATCTGGGTTTGCAGCGGCAACCATAGCGTCTATCAAATCCAAATGAACTTCCTTGCCATTTGAAAGCGTTGCTTTGCCAGCTTCCATTGGACCTCCGCTAACAAAAACTGCGGGTATGTTCAGCCTCATTGCGGCAAGGAGCATTCCGGGGGTCACTTTGTCGCAGTTGCTTATGCACACAAGGCCGTCTGCGCAATGGGCGTTTGCCATGTATTCCACGGAATCGGCAATGAGGTCGCGGCTGGGCAGGCTGTAGAGCATTCCGTTATGCCCCATAGCTATGCCATCGTCTATGGCTATGGTGTTGAATTCTTTGGGAACCCCGCCCGCTTTGCGGATTTCTTCTGCTATTAACCTGCCAACAGGCTGCAAATGCACGTGCCCGGGCACAAATTCTGTGTAGCTATTCACAACGGCAATAACGGGCTTGCCAAATTCACTCTCCTTTGTGCCAGTGGCGCGCCAAAGCGCACGTGCTCCAGCCATATTGCGGCCTTCTATTGTGGTTAGCGAACGGAGTTTCATTAGGGAATAATGTAGAAAATATACATTTTTTTTTACGCTAGGTGGGGTGGTTTTTCAAAAAAATGCACATTTTTGTCAACAAGTGTTTGCATTTTTCACTTTTTAGGATTTTTTTTCCCTTTTTTTACGTCTAAGTAATAGAACCAAAAAAAGGAGGTTTCTATGAAAAAAGAAAAGGCTAGACCTTGCAGTGGCAGTAACAGTTTTGTATCTTTAAAGGAGGTGCTGTTATGGAACGCATTTTGAATCTTATATTCAGCGGAGATAATGTGCGGATGCTGGTGATACTGGTATTCGGTCTCAGTGGTTTTGTGCTGATTAACAGCAAAATGGACCGTATGGAATATTCCATCAACAAACGAATAGATAGCGTAGAATCCACCCTCAATAGGCGGATAGACGGCGTTGAATCTTCCATGAACAAACAAATAGACGAGTTAAGGGGAACTGTGAATGGTCGAATAGATGAGCTTAAGTACAACGATATAGCCCATTTGAACAGTGCTATAGAAGCCTTGACCTATGCTTTGGAGAAAAATGGCTCGCTAAAACGCGAAGACAAAAAATTCATTGATAGCAGACTGGCTCATTAAAGGCAGCATTTTCTATATTCCCCCTAAGAGGTTTATATGCAAAAAGGAAATTCGGGATTTTTTGCCGGAAAGCTGGACGAACTTGTGAGCTGGGGTCGTTTGCATTCGCTTTGGCCCTTCCCTTATGGAACGGCTTGCTGCGCCATTGAATTTATGTCCACCGAATCTGCGCGCTACGACCTTTCGCGCCTCGGTTCCGAATTTGTGCGCTTTACCCCAAGGCAGGCAGATGTGCTGGCTGTTTCTGGAACAATAACATTCAAACAAGCACCCATACTAAAACGCATTTACGAGCAGATGATGGAACCCAAATGGGTAATTTCAATGGGAGCCTGTGCCTGCTCCGGCGGTTTTTACGACTGCTATTGCACCGTGCCGGGCATAGACCGCATTATTCCCGTGGATATTTACATAGGAGGCTGCCCAAGCCGCCCCGAAGCTTTTTTTGATGCAATGTTAGATTTGCAAAAGAAAATAAAAAACCAGTCTTACATGGAAGAGAGAAAAAAGAAATTAAAAGAACAGCTGGAAAATATCAAAAACTGGAGAAATAACGATGGACAATGCGATTAAAGACGAGCGCGCTGTTGACGAATGCTGGATTGTGGAAAGAGAAAAACTTGTAGAGGTAGTGAAATCCCTTGGCTATGATGTTTTGATAGACATCGTTGGGGTGGATTACCTCGGAATGGAAAACCACAAGGGCAAACGCTTTGCGGTTATTTATTGCCTTAAAAACACCAAAAATATGGCACGTGTGCGTATAAAGGTTCAGGTGGAAGAGAATGAAAAAATCCCAACTTTGAGCAAAATTTATCCCATTGCAGATTGGCAAGAACGCGAAGTTTGGGACCAGTTCGGTATTGTGTTTGACGAGCATCCAAATTTGAAAAGAATTTTGAACCACATAGACTTTGAAGGGCACCCCTTGCGCAAAGACTATCCCGCTAAAAAACGGCAATGGCTATCCGAAAACGACCAAATGCAAGACCAATTGGAAAAACGCTTGGAAACCTTAGGGTACAGGGTCTTGTAATGAGAGCAGCAATACTCACCAATGAATACCCGCCGAACATTTACGGGGGCGCAGGCATACACGTTGAATATTTAACAAAGGAATTAAAAAATCTCTGTGAAATATCCGTGCATTGCTTTGCAGATGCCCATGTTCGCAGATTTGGTGAATTTGAAGACCAAAAATTCAAAAAAATCCTTGGGCCACTGGATATAAATTTGCAATGGATTTCTACAATGCGCGACATAAACATTGTACATTGCCACACTTGGTATTCTCATTTTGCCGGAGTGCTGGCAAGCCGCCTGTATCAGGTTCCCCTTGTGCTGACAACACATTCATTGGAACCGCACAGACCTTGGAAATCCGAGCAGCTCGGCAAAGGCGGCTATGCGATGAGTTGCTGGATTGAGGAAAATGCCTACAAAAGCGCAGACGGAGTAATTGCCGTTAGCAAGGATATGAAACAAGATGTTATTGAACTTTACGGAGTCGATGAAAGCAAGGTTAGGGTTATTTACAACGGCATAGACCCAGATTTTTATCACCCAATTTTTAACGAATCAATTTTGCAAAAACACGGCATAAATCCGCAAAAACCCTTTGTGCTTTTTGTTGGCAGAATAACAAGGCAAAAAGGCATTTCTCAGCTTATTCAGGCCATTCCGAAAATAGATAAAAATGCCCAAATTGTGCTTTGCGCTGGCGCACCAGATACCCCTGAACTAGCAGAAGAGTGCAAGAATTTAATAGCAAAGGCAAGCGAAGAACGAGACGGCATAATTTGGATTCAAGAAATGATGCATCATAAAGAGCTAAGAATTATTTACAGCCACGCCACGGTTTTTGCAACGCCATCGCTTTACGAACCTTTTGGCATAATAAACCTAGAGGCAATGGCTTGCGGAACTCCTGTTGTGGGTAGTGCCGTTGGGGGAATTCCAGAGATAATAGTTGAAGGCGAAACCGGATTTTTGATTGAACTTGAGCACAAGTCCCCAACAGACTTTTCCCCAAAAAATCCCGAGGAATTCCAGAGCAATTTTGCGAAAAAACTCAATATATTGCTAACAAATCCATCCCTTGCCAAAAAAATGGGCGAAGACGCTCGCAAGCGGGCAGAATTTGTGTTCAGCTGGAAAAGCATAGCTAAACAAACCGCAGATTTTTACTCATTTTTGTGTAAAAAGTGACCTTTTTTCACTTTTACCCTTGCCAAAATGCAAAAAAAATTCTAACTTGCCTAATAGGATATACAGTGGTAAATCCTCAAGATACTCTATCGCTCCCCTCCTGATAAGTTCGGGGTGCCTGTATATCCTCTCGCAGCTTCTGCTGCGAGAGAGAGTTTTTCGCAATGTTTTCCCAATGGGTACTGAGCAAAAAGAATGCAACCCCAAAACAAAACACAGGTGTTTCAAATTGGCACATATACCCCAAAAACCTTGAAAAACAGCCTATTTTAGCGTGGCACAGCTTTTGCCTTATTCTTTTATATGCAGGAATTTTCAAAACAATCTGAGCGAATTTTAGCCAAGTCTCAAGAAATCCAAGACAAGGCGAGCCACAGCGAGTGGGGCACTCCACACTTAGCGGCAGCTATTTTGGATAACCCAGACGGGCGTTTGAAAAATTTATTCAAAGCAAAAAATGCAAAAACACAAGAAATGCGAACTGCGGTTCAAAAAATTTTGGACAAACTGCCTCGCATTGTGGAAAGCACAGATGCGGATAGCCACCCTAGCAGCGATTTGTCTGGTGTGTTGAGAGCCGCTGTTAAATTGGTGCGTTCCGAGCAGGGCAGTAGCGCGGAGCCCGGGCATTTGCTCATCTCTTTGATGAAAAATTCAGGCGATAGGCAACTTGTTTCAATTTTTGAAAACGCGCTCGGCAATGCCGAGGCGGTTCGTACTTGGCTTTCTGATCCCATGAGTGCGGCGGCGGTTGCAAAAGAGGATTCCGCTTTGAACAGGTTTGGCAAAGAGTTGGTATCTCTTGCCGCAGAGGGAAAATTAGACCCCGTTATAGGGCGTGAGGAGGAAATCCGCAGGGTGATTCGCATTTTGGCGCGCAAAACAAAAAACAACCCTGTGCTCGTTGGGGAGCCGGGCACAGGGAAAACCGCAATTGTAGAGGGCCTCGCGCACCGTATTCACAAAAACGATGTGCCGGATGCCTTAAAGGGCAGAAAAATATTTTCACTTGATTTATCGGCTTTAATAGCTGGCGCAAAATATCAGGGCGAATTTGAAGAACGCCTAAAATCCGTTTTAGACGAATTGGAACAAGAGCAAGACACGCTTCTGTTCATAGACGAAATTCACAACATAGTGGGAGCAGGAAAAACGCAAGGCAGCATGGATTTGGGTAATATGCTAAAACCCGGGCTTGCTCGCGGTGAATTGCACTGCATAGGTGCAACCACAACTTCGGAATATCGCAAATACATAGAAAAAGATGCCGCACTTGAACGCCGCTTTCAACCCGTTCCAGTCGCAGAACCAAGCCCAGACGAGGCTCTTTCCATTTTGCGCGGCATAAAGGAGAGCTTTGATGCACACCACGGGGTTCGTATTCAAGACAACGCTTTGGTTGCCGCTGTGCAGCTTTCCAGCCGTTATATCTCAGACCGCTTTTTACCAGACAAAGCCGTGGATTTAATAGACGAGGCGGCGAGTATGGTGAAAACCCAGCTAGACACCGTTCCCGAAGCCCTAGACACTTTGCAAAGGCGACAGCTCCAACTTCGCATAGAAGAAAAAGCACTTGGAATGGAAAACGATGCCGTTTCAAAAGAGCGTTTAAAAGAATTGCAAGAGGAATTAAAAGAGGTGGATTTAGATGTAAAGGAGCAGCAGGAGCGTTGGCAGCAAAAAAGGCTTCGCTTTGAAACCTTGAAAAATGCGCAGGCAGAACTCCGTGCCGCAAAAGAGGAAATGGAAAAAGCAGAGGCTTCTTACCAACTGGAAAAAGCGGCGGAACTCAAATACAACAAAATTCCGCTATTGCAAAAAACAACTCAGGATTTGGAAGCGGCACTTAGCACAAATGAGCCAGACGGAGTTTCGGAAGTTGTGACCGAAGAAAACATTGCGCAGGTTGTGAGCCATTGGACAGGCATTCCTATTTCACGTTTACGGGAGGGTGAGCGTGAAAAACTTTTGAATTTGGAGAGCAGGCTGCACAAAAGGCTGATAGGGCAGAACGAGGCTGTGGAAGAAGTTTCGCTCGCTATTTTGCGAAACAAAAGCGGGCTTTCAAGGGAGAATGCTCCAATAGGCAGTTTTCTCTTTCTTGGACCAACAGGAGTTGGAAAAACCGAGCTTGCCCGCGCCCTTGCCGCCGAACTTTTTGACAGCGAAAATGCAATGCTTCGCTTTGATATGAGCGAGTATATGGAAAAACACAGCGTTGCAAGGCTCATAGGCGCACCCCCAGGATATGTGGGCTACGATGAGGGCGGTCAGCTGACAGAGGCGGTGCGTACGCATCCTTATGCCGTACTGCTTTTTGACGAGGTTGAAAAAGCTCACCCAGATGTTTTCAATGCCTTGTTGCAAGTGCTAGACGAGGGGCATTTAACAGACGGCAAGGGCAGAAAGGTGAATTTCAAAAATACCCTGATTTTGATGACATCAAATTTACCGGAGAAAGATTTGAAAACATTTTTCCGCCCAGAGTTTTTAAACCGTTTGGATAACACTTTGATATTCAAATCTTTGGAAAAGAGCGAGCTAATTCAAATTGCTCAAATCAAATTGAACGCTCTTGAAAAGCGGTTAAATGCGCAGAGAATAGAGGTGGTTTTTGAAAAGGCTGTTGCAGAAGCCATTGCAGAAAACGCCTGCGATTCTCAATACGGTGCGCGCCCAATTCAGCGGTATATCCAAAAGCATTTGGAATCTTTCCTATCAAAAGAAATCATTGCAGGAAAGATAAAAGCGGATAGCCGAATTACGGTTGATTTTAAGGCGGGAGAATGGAGGATATGTGAGTAGGGCACAACAACCAAATGCGTAAAACAACATAATGATACAGATTTGTAGGGGCGCGATTTATCGTGCTCCCAAATGTGAAATGATATTTATTAAACACCGACAACCACCCCCAAACGCACGACAACCGCATTTACGGCGTGGCAAATTTGGGGCGTATGCAATACGCCCCTACGATAACCACATATTGGGTGCGATAAATCGCACCCCTACGGTTACACCATTGTGACAATTATTGCAATAGGCAAAGGAGTGTATGATATACTTCGTAGAGCCAACATCAACAACATAGAATATGTAGAGCATTATTCGCTAAGAAATGATTTTTCTAAACTGATAGAACACTATCAAATAGAT
>Ga0268262_10002202_pt1 | contig 22892 bp, 23 predicted proteins | sample TergutNc150P3_FD_190354 | JGI IMG/M metagenome (GOLD analysis project Ga0268262, IMG submission 190354) | Nasutitermes corniger P3 segment gut microbial community from laboratory colony in Florida, USA - Nc150 P3 (SPAdes) (version 2) | ecosystem: Host-associated > Arthropoda: Insects >...
GGCGGGACAAGCCGCTGTTGATGCACAAAAGCCAAATAGCGCGACTGCGTGGCAAACTGATCGAAAAGGGCGCGACAATCGTACCTCTCAAGCTTTATTTCAACGATCGCGGAATCATTAAAGTGCAGCTGGGCGTCGGCTTTGGCAAATCCAAAATCGACAAGCGCGAAACAATCAAAAAGCGCGAATGGCAGCGCGACAAAATGCGCCTGCGCGGGTAATGTAAATAAAATCTACTGATCGCTATCTCAAAAGACAAAAAATCCGCGTAAAACGCGGATTTCCCATATCCCGATGAATATGGAGTCGCCATTCTAGAACGTATAACGCAACTTCATGCTGACATCCGTCGCGATAGTCGTATCTACATCCATCGGATTGACGCCCAATTTGTCTTTAATAGTGCTGGAGACATAGCCGACGGCAAGCGCGATGTCGAAGTTCCACGATTCGGAAGCGCTCAAGCTTATGCCGCCTTGCACGCCGACCGAATAACCGATGCCGTCATCATCACGAGTAACGCCCATGCCTGGAACGTCAGTTTTCTCCCCGAACATTTTGACACCCGCGCTAACCCCGACAAACGGCGTCATGAATCCCGATTTCGGCAGATCATAATACACGGTTCCGGCAAGTCCGAAATCGGTATTCGTAGTTTTTATTTTGTTGATATCGTCTCCCTGCGCGTTTTTGCTATAGCTGATCGTCGGGTCGATTTCAAAGCGCAGGCTGTCGAATTTGATTCCGACAAACAGGCTTTTGGCCAGCATATTTATTGCGATGTCGCTGCCGGTATCAAACATACGCGACATAGAGCCGATGTTGGAACCGATATAAAATTTCGGCTCCGCGGCGCTTGCGGCCGTTGCCAGCAATATCGCGGACAACGATGTTAACATGATTTTTTCATATTTTGCTCCTTTTTGGTTGTTTATGAAAAATGCCACCAATACATCAGTATTGAAGGCGGGCTGTTATCAACTATAATTTATAGGAAAATAGTGCGGCGTATTGGATATTTCGCCAGCCAACCCGCCTAAGCGAGTTGATTTTTTGTCCGTTAGGACACCTATAAATTAAGGGTTGATATACCCTGACAGAAGCTTTTGCTCCCGTCGTTTATCGTTATACTACATTCTATTTCATAAGTCCAGTATTTTATTATTTGCGCGGATGCGCATAAAAAATGCGGCCGGGCGGCCGCATTTTTTGTTGTCGTATTTTCTTAGAACCACGTCCAGGGTTGCAAGATTTTCAGCAGGCTGAGCGCGACTTTCTTTTTGTCCGCAAACGCATGACCGCAATTCGGGCATACTATGAACGGCGCAAGCAGCATCTTGTATTTCTTGAACGCGAACGTCCACCACAGAAACAGGCCGCCAGCCCATACCGCCGCCACTAAGCCCCACGCAACATAGCCGAAGTATGTGTTTATCGTTCCCATGATAATCTGCACCGTCGACGCCGACGAGCTTTCGAGATCCGCGTAAATCCGGTTGGATATCTTCCAAGTCGACGGGCGCCACGGCGCGATCGACTTCGTGTTGTACTGCCGCAACAGCATATCGGACAGGCTGCCGCCGCCCACTTTGGACAGCTGGCCGCGAATCTCTTGATCCACCATCTTATCGACGCTGTCGAACAACTTATCCGTTTCCTCTTTCGTCGCCTTGGACAGGGTCGCTTTCACGCCGTCCAGCTGGCCGTTGACCTTGTTCACCTCGTTCGTCGCGGAGTTCGCCAGGTTATCCACCTCTTTCGTGATCTTCTCCACGCCGTCGAATTTGACGCCGAACCTTTTCGCCAGAGCCATCGAGTTGTTCACATTCTCCAGCTGCCTCTTTATGGAATCCGAAGATTTTTTTACCGCGTCGCCGGACGTTTGCGCCAGCTTTATCTTGTCCACGGCCGCATTGATCGGCTTGTCAAAGTCAACCTTCTGCTTTATCTTGCCGACAGTCCCCGAGACGGTGTTCAGCAGCTTGGCGTACTGTCCCGCGATGCCCTGCTGCAGGTCGAAGAACATCGACACCACAATGGACTTTTTAATCGGTTCGGAATATTTGCTTTTTATGTACAGCGGGCCCGCCCCGATAACAATCATGAATATCAGCGTCAGGGTCCAGAAAACCCTTTTGACTTTCTTTACCCAAGACGTTTCTTTTGCGACGAATTTTTCGCCGTCGCGTTCGATGAATTTTACTTCTTTTGCCATTTATATGACTCCTTTATACCGCATTATAAAATCTTTTTTGAATTTTGCAAAGCATTTATTTTCGATCGATCGGCGGACGCCGCGCATCAAATCCTGATAGAACCAGAGGTTGTGCATGGTCAGCAACGTCGCCCCGAGAATCTCGCCCGACACCACCAAATGGCGGATATACGCGCCGGACAGGCGGCAGGCGGGGCAGGCGCATTCCGGGTCGAGCGGGGCGGGGTCGTCCGCCCACCTGGCGTTCCTCATATTTTTCGTTCCGTCGCGCGTGAACGCCTGGCCCGTACGGCCCGCGCGCGTAGGCATTACGCAATCGAACATATCCACGCCGCGCTCGACCGCGCCCAAAATGTCCCCGGGCGTTCCGACACCCATCAAGTATCGCGGCCGATCCGTCGGCAGCAATTCGTTTTCCAGCGCCAGCATATCGAACATAACCTCTTGCGGCTCGCCCACCGCAAGCCCGCCTATCGCAAAGCCGTCGAACGGGATTTTCGTCAGCGCCGTCGCGGATTTTATCCGCAGGTCCCTTTGATCGCCGCCCTGGACTATTCCGAAAATGCCATAGCCGGGGCGGCGGATGAACGCGTCGAAGCTTCTTTTTTCCCAAAGGTTGATTTTTTCTATGCTTCGTTCGATTTCGTCCTTTGGCGCGGGCAGGCGCAGGCATTCGTCCAGCGCCATGGTAATATCCGCGTCCAGCTGGCGCTGTATTTCGACCGAGCTTTCCGGCGTCATGAAGTGCTTTACGCCGCCGTCAATGTGCGATGTGAATTCCACGCCGTCCATGCCGTGTTTAACTAGATTCGACAGCGACATGATTTGAAAGCCGCCGCAGTCGGTTAGTATCGGCCCTTTCCAGCCGCCGAATTTATGCAGGCCGCCCATTTTCTCCACCAAATCGCCGCCCGGCCTCATCATCAAATGATAAGTGTTGCCCAGGATGACCTCGGTTCCCGTGGCGGCGACCTGTTCCATGGTCAGCGCCTTTACGGTCGCGGCGGTTCCAACCGCCATAAAGGCGGGCGTTTGAAAAATCCCGTGCGCGGTTTCCACGCTGCCACGTCTTGCGCCGCCGTCCGTCGCCATAAGATTGAATTTCAGCGGCATTGGGATTTTTCTTCCAAGTAATATTGTTTGAAGTCGACGAACGATATTTTATTCTTGTATGTTTTCAGATATTCGTCCAGCAATGCGGCGCGAACGTTCGCTATATCCGCCGGTTTGTTGTCTAGGTTCGGCACGCCCCCGTTAACAATTATGATTTTATCCGCCCGTTCCATCAGCGGCCTTGTTCCCGTCCAATTATGCATGACTCCGCCTGCGACCACATCGTATCCGGCATCGAGATAACTAAAAATCGCGCTTTGCATCGAGGTACCGTTTTGCGCTTCGTCGATATAAATCGTTTTTATTTTCGGATGCAACGTCCGTATATCCTCGGCCGTCGGCAGGATCTCTTTTATAAAAATAAACGGGACTTTTTTATCAAGGCGCAGGCTGCGGCTTTGTTTTAAAAAGCCCCCTTTCTCGTCGTTGTTCATCCCAAGGTATATTCCGTTCGGGTCGTGGTTCGCGCGATGCGTTAAGAGGCCGGACTTGCCGGATTTCGGGTTCCCCGTGATAATCGTCAGCATTGGCATTTCAATTTTCCTTTCTAAATGACAGCCGCTAATCATCATACGAAAAAATACGGCGGTTTTCAAGTGCCGCGCACTAATGCGCGTTTGCAAGGAGTTGCGGTATATTGGCGGGATAGAGCCAAACGCCCGTAGAGGGCGCGGACATTATAAATATGTTCGCTCCGTCATGCATAAATTTATTCGCACTGTTCATAAGCGTATTCCCGTTTATTTCCACAAGATGCTCGAATGTTTCCATGTCGCCGTCCGTATCAAGTTCGAAAATCGCGCCGCGGTTATATCTTGTCGGAGTGCGCCTGATGACGGTCGCCTTTGTCAGGTTTTGGGCGGCGGGTTTATTGATTCCGCCCTCAATAAGCAAGGCCCTGGCTTTGCTTTTGGGATCGGGGGGCGTTCCGGTTTCGCCGTCGACGTATACGATCTTGCCCGTATTTCCGGACAAAAGCAGAACAAGCGTAAACGAAAGCAGACAAATTTTCAGGTTCAGCTTCATTTATCTAGCTCCGGTTTTTCTGAGGGCGAGAAAATTAAGGTTCGAGATTCTTTGCGGATCTTTGGGGTCGGGGCCAGGATTGAGGTCGCCTTGGTTGTCGGAATCGTATATTATATATGCCTTGTCCGGTATCCATAGGCCGCGCCCTTTGGCGAAGTATCTGTTGAATGCGGTAAGGGAATAAAATTCGACCGTATTCAAATCGCCGTCCGTGTCGAGTTCGGTCCGATAAAGAAGAACCTCTTCGCCGGACGGAAGGGCGACATCGTACAACGGAGTGCTTCTGATAATGGTGGCGGGCATCGTGTTCGGCGTCAGATCTTTTTTGTCGACGTAAAACGACGGCTCGCCATGCAAGAGCGGCCGTTCATACAAGGGCGTCGGTTGCCGAGGCTTGTCCGTGCGGCTGACGATAATGCCTACGACGATAATCGCATAGAGGAAAGCGTTCCTCAAATTTATGAACTCTTTGTTTTTCATGGCAATTCTCTTTTTACACAGATTATTGCATAAAACTATGTATTGTCAAGAATCTTTTTTAAACAACAGGCAGCAGTCGCCGTAGGAAAAGAACCGGTACTTTTCGGATATCGCGTGGGCGTAGGCGCGGCGCATTTCGTTCATTCCGGCGAACGCGCATACCAGCATGAACAGCGTCGATCTCGGCAAATGAAAGTTCGTAAGCAGGACGTCCACGACCTTGAACTTATAGCCCGGCGTTATAAATATGTCGGTAGTGCCCGCGAAAGGTTTCCCGGCCGCGTTTTCCAGCAACCGCAAAGAGGTAGTTCCGACCGCGATGACCCGTTTCGCCCTGCCGATGGCTTCCGCCTGCTGCGGCGTAATAACGCCGTATTCGCCGTGCATCTTATGGTCCCTGATGTTCTCCGCCTTGACCGGCAGCCAGGTTCCCGCGCCGACGTGCAAAGTTATATTGATTATTTCCGCGCCCGCCGCCTTTATCGTCGCCAATAATTCCGGCGTAAAATGCAGACCCGCCGTCGGCGCCGCCATGCTGCCCAGCGGCCCGGCGTATACGGTTTGATAACGCGCCGCGTCGGTTTCGTCCGCCATGCGCCTTATATACGGCGGCAGAGGCATTTTGCCCGTTCGCTCCAGCACTTCGAAAACATTGTCGCAATCAAATTCTACATGCAGGCCGCTGCCAATGCTTTTATCCGTAATTTTGATTTCCGTTCCGTCGGCCAGCCGCAAGCGGTCGCCGATTTTCAGTTTGCCGCTTTTTTTCGCAAAACCCCACCAGCCGCTCTCGGTTTTCGTATGCAATGTGAATTCATAGCCGCCCGCGTCGAACCGGCACGGAATCACACGGCTGTCGTTGAACACCACCGCGTCGCCGGGCCGCAGGTACTTTATAAAGTTGCGGACCGCGTCGTCATAAAGCCCGGCGTCGCCGCCGACAACCAGCATCCGGGCGGCGTCGCGCGCCTGCGGCGGAGCCTGAGCTATCAGTTCGAACGACAAGTCAAAATCAAAATTCGAGGTTTTCATCCGTCTCCGCTTCGCTACACCGAGATTGGTTCGTTGGGCGACGTGTCCCGCGGGGCAGGCCGGTTGCCGTCATCCGCGACGTTGTTATCTTTGGCGTTATCGCCGCCGCCATTATCGGCGTTTTTGTTTTTGTTCTTCTTTTTTTTATTGTCTTTCTTCTTATATTTTTCATCGCGGGCCAAATGTTCGGACAGTTTCGGCAGAATCTCGCAAATCACTTCGTCCATGCTTCCGCTAAAGGCGAACGCCGCGGCGTGCAGGTGACCGCCGCCGCCGTATTCCTTGCAGAACGTGCTGATAGTTTTTCCCTTGCTGCGGACGCCGACGGTAAGGGTGTTGTCGTCAAGCTCTTTAATCGCGACCGACGCCTCGACGTCCTTGATCGTCAAAACCTGCTGGTGCAACCAGCTGGATTCGCGGTGAGGCCGTTCGCCCGCCGTCCTTTTCACGCTGTAGGTGAAATAGCCGATTCTGTCGTCTTCCGTAAAGCCCGTGCGCGCCAAAGTCTCGACATTGTTCAAAAACGTCTGCTTCGTTTTTTCCGCGATCCTGCGGGCGATCATGGTCGGATCCGCCCCGAACTCGATCATGCGCGCCGCCGCCGTCATAGTCGCGCAGGTTGTATAGTCGTGCACGAAGCCGCCGGTGTCCGTATAGATTCCGGTGTACAGATAGCAGGCGATCTGCGGCGTAATCCGCCAGCCGTTCTCACGCGATATCTTTTCTATTATCTCGGACGTCGCCGCGACGTATTCTATTATGTTCTCGTCCGCCTGCGGCACGCTGTCCGAATGGTGGTCGATTTTTATCTTGTACCTCGCGTTTGCGAAAATCACCCGGCCGTCGTCGCCCAATTGTTTGTTTATGTCCGCGGCGTCGATCAGTATCATCAGATCGAAAGCCTGGCTTTTTATTTCCTCGGCCTTTTTCAGCCACCAACCGTTGGTGAGGAAGCGCAGGTTGTCCGGAATCACCCCCTCGTGCGCCAGCACCGGCGTTTTCCCGAATTCGTTCCTGATGAAGTGTCCCATGGCCAGGACCGCGCCCAGCGCGTCGCCGTCCGGGTGCTTGTGGCCCAGGACCACTATCGAATTTGCCTTTTGTATCTCGTCAACTAACATATTTCAACCCCTGTGATTCGTAATGTTCGGCCTTGTTTTCCCAATCCTCGATCCGGACGAACAGCTTTAATCTAGCCTTGATGTCCCATTCGTCCTGAATTTCGCGCCGCGCCAGCGTTCCGATGCGTTTCAGCTGCGCGCCGTCCTTGCCGATGATGATCTTTTTATGCCCCGTGCTTTGGACATAAATCGTCTGCGATATATCGGCCACTCCGTCGTCGGCCATTTTAATTTCGTCCGTCGAGACGTGGATGCGGTAGGGTAGTTCCTTATGCGCGAAGCGATATATTTTTTCACGCGTTATTTCCGCCAGCCACAGTTCGTCCGGCACCTCGACGGCGTCCTTCGGATCGAACAGGTACGGCGATTTCGGCATGACCGCCGCCAGGCTTTTAAGCATCGGCTCTATCCCGGTTCCGTCGGTCGCGGAAATCATGAAAATCTCCGCAAAGTCGTAAAGCTCGGACAGTCTCTTCGCCAGCGGCAACAGTTCCGCCTTTGGCACCAGGTCCACTTTGTTTATCGCCGCGAAAATCGGAATCGCGCCCTTGCCCCCCGGTTTAGGTAGCCCTGAAACTATGCCCTCTGTCGTTTCCGTAATCCCGTGCGCGGCGTCTATCAAAACCACCACCGCGTCGGCGTCCGTCATAGAATCCTTGGCGGATTTGACCATCGCGCTATCCAGGCGCCGCGCAGGCTTGAAAATCCCGGGCGTGTCCACAAAAACCATCTGCGTTTCGCCCGCCATTTTAACAGCGCGGAGCAGTGTTCGCGTAGTTTGCACTTTGTGCGAAACGATCGAAACCTTGCGCCCCATAATCGTATTCAGCAAGGTCGATTTGCCCGCATTAGTGGGGCCGATAATCGCAACAAAGCCGGAATGGCATTCATTTTTGGGGCTTTTTTTCAGCATTTTCTTATCATACCAGCAAATTAACAGGATTGCAACTTTTACGGGATAGCCGGACAAATTACCTAATTATGGAATATAATCCTTAAAAATATTTGACAAATTTAAAATGTTGTATATAATCCCTAAAAGAATTTAGGAGAGTTATAATGCAAGACAATATAGGCATAGTTAAACGCGACAAGACCGCGATACCGTTTTTCTCGCTTCCGCCGAGGATAAGGCCCGATGATGTAGCCGAGTACAAACAAAATATGGAAAGCCTGTTTTTTCAAAATACCGCCAGCATCGAAGACGTGGCCGGAAACGATTGGGTGAAGATTATCACGGGCGATCCGACCATGTTGCGCGAACAGGCCAAAACGCTTGTGTCGCTGGCGCAATCTAATGGCGGGGGCGTTTGGCCAACGATTTTATCCGGAGGAAGCGCGCCCGCATATAAAAAATTCAGTTTGGAATTTATCGGCGCCGCCGCAATCGAGATTCTCAAAGGCACGTTCGACTTCGATCTAAAACTGCCGGAATCGTTTAGACTTTTCAACCGCGCCTTTGGGAAAGGACAGACATATTTGGAATTCGAGAAACCGTCGCCGGAAGGATTTCGAAGACCCGTGAGCAGAAATCGCGACGGCTCGCTGAAGTGCGTGCTGGACATGTCTTCGACAAACACGTACGAGAATCTCGAGGCCGCGTATAAGATAATGGTCGAATACAATCTCAACAAGCCCGAAGAAAAGAAAATCGCGATTTTCGCAAACTGCGAGGCGGCGCGCGCGGTGGAAACCTTTAAAACCGTCGTCGACAAACTTGCCCCCGCAGGCACCGCCTATGAGGTCAAGGGAGTGTTTGTGGATCCGAAGAAGTTCAAGAATTGGTATGGCAATCTGTGGCTGCACTCGCGCCTGACATCGGAGTACTGGCGGTTGGTGAAATATTCCAGCGGGGATGTGGCGAAACCGATCAAACTTCACGGTAGCACCCAGCACTATGTGAACATTATCGCGGATTTAATCGAAAAAGGCAAAAAGAGCAAAAAAGGCAAAGGCCGCTGATTTATTTCTTGGCGGCGTATTTTTCAATCATCGCGGCGATTTTCTCGGCGCCGATACGTTCAAACAGATTTTCCGGCACCGTAAAGGCCTCTCCATCCTGAATGCGGCTTTCATACTCTTTCGGCCATGACAAGTCGTGCCTGCCAGCGAAAATATTTTGCATTTTTTCAGCCGTCGCCGGGATGAACGGCGCCGATACCCTTGCGTAAAAATCTATCAGCTGAAGGCATTCGTCCAGCACCGCGCCCGCCAGCTCCGCGTCCGTTTTCATCAGATCCCACGGTGCCGTTTTCGTTATGAACTCATTTCCCGCCGCCCAAATCGCGCGCAATGCTTCGACCGCCTTTCTGAATTCGCACTGGGTCAGCGCCGCAGTCAACAGTGAATGCTGTTCGTTTATCTTGGCCGCCAGGTCCTTAAACGCGCCATTGGTCAAATCGTCCGCGCCGTCCTTGAACGGCGGGCAGACGGCGCCGAAATTCTTTTCGGCCAGCTTGCACGCGCGGCTGACAAAGTTGCCCAGCATGCCGTTCAGGTCCTTGTTCACTATATCCGCGAATCTTTGAATCGTAAAATCCGTGTCGTCCGTTTCGGGCGCCGACGCCAGCAGCGCATAGCGCCACGCGTCCGCCGGGGCGTCCGCCAGCGCCTGGTCCAAAAATACCCCGTGGTTTTTCGACTTGGACATTTTGGCGCCCTCGAAGTTCAGAAAGTTCATTCCTTTCAGCATGTCGACGGTTTTCCAGTTGTCGCTCATCGCCAGTTCCTGTTCGGGGAAAAATACGGAGTGGAACGCGATATTGTCCTTGCCCATGAACTGCGCGTAATACGCGTTCGGATTTTTCCACCAGTCCGCCCATTTTTCGCTGGCCGCCTGCGATATCGAGACATAGCCCCAGGGCGCGTCGAACCAAACGTAAAAGACCTTGTTCTCGTAGCCCGGTTTGTTGACCGGGATGCCCCATTTCAAATCGCGCGTAATCGGCGTGTCGCGCAGGCCCTCGTCCAGCCACTTGTTCGCGATGGCCAACGCCGTCTTCGACCAATCCTTTCTAGTTTCAATCCATTCGCGCAGCTTGCCCGCCATGGCGGAGGCGCGGAAGTATAGATGCTTGGTTTCGCGCATTTCTATATTATGACTGCCGGAAACCGCAGAGTAAGGGTTTATCAATTCCGACGGCTCGAGCAATGCGCCGCATTTGTCGCACTGGTCCCCGTTCGCGTCGCCGCCGCATTTCGGGCAACTTCCTTTGACGTATCTGTCCGCCAGGAACATTTTATCGTCTATGGAGTACGGCTGAATCATCGTCCGTTCGTCTATCAAGCCCTGTTCGTCCAGGCGCGAAAACAGCGACTGCACCAGTTCCTGATGCAAGGCCGTATGAGTGCGGCCGTAAAGGTCTACCGAAATATTAAAGTCTTTGACGGCTTGTTCGTGATAGGCGCGGTATTTGTCGACGTATTCCGCAACCGGCAAGCCTTCCTTCAAGGCGCCGACTTCGGATGCGGTGCCGTGCTCGTCCGCGCCGCAGACATATAGTACATCGTCGCCGCGTGCGCGGCAAAATCTAGCGTAAACATCGGATGGCAATATGCTGCCGATAAAGTGCCCAATATGCAGAATGTTGTTCACATAGGGCAGGGCGGACGTGATAAGTATTTTTTGTTTTTGCGGCATTTTTATTTCTCTTCGTTTCCATTCGTTCACGGGATTTTTCGGAATTCTAACAAATGCGCGGTAATAGTCAAGGCGTTCCTTTCGCCGCCGTAAGGGTCTCGGCACCGACATATTTTTTCCGCTTGACCGAATCGGCAAATTTAATCAATCATTCCTTTATTAAGGGAGCGGTTATGATTCTTGGAATTGGAATAGATTTGGTCGAGTGCAGCCGCTTTTTGGATTGGTCGCCGTTCAAGAAGACGCGCATCTTCACAAAGAAAGAGCTGGACTTCGCGGAGGAAGACACGACCGGCAGCGAAAAACATCTAGCCAATTTTTGGGCGGTGCGCGAGGCGTTCGTAAAGGCGCTGGGCGTCGGATTCGGCGACGATATTCAATTCTCGGACGTTTCGGTCATTCACGACGACAATGGTCGGCCCGAAGTCTTGGCGGTCGGCGGCGCCAAGGCGGCGCTGAAGGCCTTGTCCCCGGACGCGAAGATTCACGTGTCTATCACAGATCAGGGCGATTATTCCGCCGCCGTCGTCATTTTGGAAGCGTAGACGTCTTCATAATGTTTTATTGACGGGCGGGCGCATACTTTGCTAACATCAAGCCAGGGCTATGAAAAAAGCGATTATATTTTTTGCGGCGTTATGCGCGGTCGGTTTTATCGGCGATGCCGTCGCCGCGGGCGCTTATGTTTGCGTCAAAAAATATTCGGGGTGCGAACCAGGTTTTATACATAATCCTGGTGCCGGTACTTGCGTAGACGCCCTTCTCGGGTGTTATAGATACGCTGTGGGCGCCACAACTACAACCATCCCTTGTCCTGAGGGTTGGTACTGTGAAAATGGTGCTTATGGCGGCGAGTGCGGAGTAGGGTATTATTGTCCGCCAGGATCGACCACAAAGTATGGGGAACAAGTTAATTGCACCAGTCTTTCTCCTGGGTATACAAACGATTCCAAAGATTGTCTTGGGAACTCTTTGGGTAGCGGTTCTAAATGCCCATGCGATAAGAACTATTATTGCGAGGGGGGCAAGGGTGGCACGACGGGCATAAATGGCGCGGTGAATAAAGTGGGACAGACTTGTAAATATGGACAGAATAGACTCTCAGGCGCCAGGTGTGGGACCGATTATAACACTGATAAGGTTCATTATACAGATCCGACCCCATGCCCGTTAGGTTCTTCATCCGATGCAGGGACTACGACGATAAAGAACTGTTATTGGCAGAATAGTACCTCTTTTACAGATTTAAATAATGGCGCTGGTATTTCTTTGGGAATAATGGTTGGAAATTTCTCGTCCGATAAATGCAATTATTACAGGTACCCGTGATTGTCGGCGGGATTTAATTCAATACGCTTAGCAGTTGGGCGACGCGGACTTTGGACCGCGCGCGCGAAACCTGGTCAGGCATGGTCGCGGCGATTGTTCCCGGCCGGGCGGAAAATGGAAACGCATGGATTTTTACGGGCTTTAGTTCCCTTGCCAGCGCCACGGTTTTATCGAACAGCTTTTCGCTTTCGCCCGGAAAGCCGCAGATTATATCCCACGAAAATTTAATCTTTGGCGTCGCCTTTGCCGCAAGCGCGGCAAGGCATCGTATTCTTTCGGCGTTATGGCGCCTGCCCATGCGGCATAAGATCTCGTCCGATCCGCTTTGCACCGACAGATGAAGTTGCGGCGTCATTCTTGGCTCTGCGGAAATCAGTTCTATTATAGGTTCCAAATCCGCCGCCGGGTCCAAAGACGACAGGGTCAACCGCTCCATTTCCGGCAGGTCCGCCAGCAACTTTTGGCATAAATCGCGAAGCGTCATATCCACCGTTTTCCAATCCGCGATGTTTACGCCCGTCAATATTATTTCCTTATACCCGTTGTCTATCAGGGCGCGGGCGGCGTCCAAAATATCGCCGTAGGGGAAATGCGCGGCGCGTCCGCGTAAAATCCGCGTAATGCAGTAAGTGCAATTTCGGTCGCAACCGTCGCCGATTTGCACAAAGCCTTTCTTTTGCATTTTCTCGAACCGCGTTATTTTCCCGCTTCCGTTCGCGGCGGCGTTCAGGCCGTAGGCGGCCGGATTGAATTTGTCCTTGTTTCCTATGACGGTCGCGCCCGTAAAGTCATCGGGGCGAAACGCCGCGCCGCAGCCGGTCGCGAATATCGGCAGGCCGGGATTCTCGCGCAGAATCTTGCGAAACTGTTGGCGCGACTGGCGCAAGGCCTCGTGCGTCACGGCGCAGGTGTTGATAACAACGGCGTCCGCCATGCCCGCCGCGTCCAGCATGGCGCGTATCTTTTCGGCCTCGAGCGCGTTCAGTCGGCATCCCAAAGAATATATTTTTATTCGCGACTTGTCCATTGTTGACTTTTTGCTTTTATTGGGCTATTATAACGGGGCAAAAAATAAAATCAATTCCGGCGATGCCGGGTCTACAAGGGGACATTATATGGCGCGTACTACTATATCCGACGATTTGAAATTTATTCCGAACAAATACGAACTGGGCATGCTGGCCGGGCAGCGCGTCCGCGACCTGAACGGCGGCGAAGTACCGGTTGTTTCGGTCGAGCCGGGGACCAAGCCCGCGGTCACGGCGCTACGCGAAATCGCCAGCGGAAAGTTGGACATAGGCGTTCTGCGCGGGGAATTCATACAGTCTTATAAGAAAATCCCCGTCGTCGACGAGGCCGAGGATACTTTGGAATCGAACGCCGCGGCGCCCGAACTGAAAGAATTGGACGCCGAATTGTCGGGCGAGCTTCAGACGCCGGACGGCGTATCGGCCGCCGACGCTCGGGCCGAATTGTCCGATGAGGCCGCGGAAGATTCCGAGATCGAGGCCGAGGACGACGAGGCGGGCGAAGAACTCTCCGATGCCGCAGAAAGCGCAGAGGAAGACGCGGCGTAATCTTGCCCCCGGATTTCTTATGAGTCTTGTTTTAGTTTTATTCGTTCGGAGACGTCGCATAGCGGTCTAGTGCGCTCGCTTGGAAAGCGAGTATGGGGGAAACTCCATCAAGGGTCCGAATCCCTTCGTCTCCGCCATCCGCCTTCGCTTACGCTCCGGCGCGATTGGCGAAGCAAATTGCGGCGGAGCGTTAGAGAAGCGTGATGCCGCGCCGGAACGATTGCGCCGGAGCGTGAGCGAAGGCGAAGAGTGTAGGCGGGCGATATGTTTTATGTTTATATTATAAAGAGTTTAAAAGAAGACGGCCGGTTTTATATGGGCTTTACAACCGATTTAAAGCGCAGAATTGCTGAACATAACGCTGGGAAATCAATTCATACAAATAAATATATTCCATGGGTGATAAAGAATTATTTTGTATTTGATGATAAAGCAAAGGCAGAGAGCTTTGAAATATATCTAAAATCCGGAGCAGGTAGAGAATTTATCAAAAAGCATTTTTGAGAAAATTGAGTGCCCGCCGTAGCCTTGGCGTAGGCGGACTGAAAAAATGAGTAAAAATGTCTGGGCAAAGCGGTAAGGTAAAATGAAACAAGCGGTATAGGTTTTGTAAAACTTGAATTCTACATATAAACCGATTAAAATGCAGGGAAAAGGGATATATCATGGTTTTGTTCGAATATGAGATAAAAGAATCCGCCCTAAACGGCCTTGGCGTTTTTACAAAGGAGAATATCAAAAAAGGAAAACGTCTTTTCCAGGCAAGCCCGAAACTGGACACGGAAATTTCCGCAGAAGAGTTTGAAAAACTCGATGATCGCGAAAAAAGAGAATTTATCCATTACGGATACTTGGATAAGCGGGTCGGCACGTATAAACTGGACTTCAGCGTGGCGCTACGTTTTCTGAATTTTTCCAAAAACGGCAATTGCAACCAAGATCCGGACGTCATAGGAACTTGCCTAACGGCAAATAGGGACATAAAGGCCGGAGAGGAAATAACTTTCAATTATTTCGAGGTTATGAATGAAGAACACTTTCAACAAGGATTCAATCCAAAATGATAGCGTAGGCGGATTGAAATAAGGTGTTTTGAAATCATGTATTCGAAATTCATAGCGTATCTTAAAGAAGACAAAGTTTCCGTATTAAGCAGCATGACTTTATTTTTAGGGGCGTCCAAAGAAGACGCGGCCCGTGGGATTCGTCATTTAAGCGACTTCCGGCATGGCGATCTAGCTCTATATGTGGAGTGTACGGACGACGAGTTCATAGCCGCAGGGGACTATGATTGGAAGAAAGAAGAAGTTATAAGTTGGGGCACGATTCTAGACCTCAAACTTTCTCCCAAAGAAGAGTATTTGACTTCCATAGAAAATCTGCTTCGGCAGGAAGCCATACAGATAAAAGCCGCCGCCAAAGAGTACGGATATTGAAGATTTCCGGCAATTATAGCGATTGACCCCGATATATCGCCGGTGTTTTGTTTGAGATATCAATCCTACGGCGCGGGCGCGGCGCAGAGCGCGACCCGCACGACCTGGTCATAGCTACTAACGATGGGGATGTCGTTGCCGCAGTCGTGCGCGCAACGCGACGCGCACGTAGACGCCGCGTCGTATTCGTACCGATATATCCAGCCACCGCACGACATTCTAGAACTGTTAGCACACAGCTGACACCAGCAATGTTGCCCTGTGCCAGGGTTATTCGACGCTCCGTTGGTTGCCCGAAAACAAGCCCCATTAGCAGTATGATCAGCACTGTTAAATCCATGCCCGGCGGTATCTCGTTGCGTCGAACAACGGGCTCTACCGTATATTGTGGCCGTCGTCGATACTAATGGACATGATGTAGCTGTCCAATCGTAGGTGCCGGTGCCAGTAGAGGTGGGAGTATAACCGCCGCAGTTGGCGTACGGGAACTTGGTAGTGGCACTAAGTGGAGAGCATATACTGTTAAAAATGCTATTTATAGACAAGGCTGTAGAAGAGCTGATAATACTAGAACAAAAGTTGACACTGCTACCGATGAATCCTCCAATCGCCGCTATCTGTCTGATTCTAGCTTCATATTGCGATAATGGGACATTGACTGGAACCTCTACGCCTTGAGATTCTATCGCCTGGCGGATCTGCTCCTTGCTGACCCTGATGTCCTCCAGCTTTTCCGCAATCGTCAACTGGGCCGCGTCCGCGTTTGAGGCCATGCCGATGATTGTTATTGCGAATATTGTTTTGAGCATTCTCTTTCCCTTTTATTATGCAAGAAGCCGCCAAAAATGGCGGCCAGGGAGTTAAACAAATCATATTCAACGAAATGACCCCGCAGGCTTTCAGGTTGCCCTTATTATATGGCCAGCGGCTCCCCGACCAAGCGGGGCATTTTTCTGCATAAAAAAAGGGCATCCGCCCATCATATATATTTTTTATGCGGATTACAATGCGCCGACTACTCTCGCGCATCGCGTTGAATTTGGACTTGTTTAAGGTCCTGAACGCACTATCCTCGTGGGTTCGTTCGCATTATAAATAATCCGCAAAGAAAAAGCAAGGACATTTACCAGCAAGGTTATTTTCGCACTTGCAATCCCGCGCGGATGTACTATATTATACTTAGTTATACCGTAGAGGAAATTATGCGATATTTTTTGCTGCCCACGCGCGATCTTGTTTTTCAGCCGAACATCACAATTCCGATGTACTTGGAAAATATGACCTCGGTCAAAGCCATCGACTCGGCCTGCGCGGAAAAACCGGACGAGAAATTAAAACAGATCATCTTGGTTCCGCAGAAGAATTGGAACTATCCTACCGACCCGCGCGACTTGTACGACACCGGCACTATCACCAACATCATGCAGATTCTGCGCATGCCGGACGAAACCGTCCAAGTCATGATGCAGACCGTAGCGGCGGCCAGCCTTTCCAATGTTCAAACGAAAGGCGGAATGTTTGTCGCCGAGGCCGCGGAGATTCCGCAAATCGACGACAGTAAAAGCGACATAGTCCTCGGCGTGCGCGATTCCATAATGGACGCCTTGGGCGTCATGTCCAAAGGCGGGCGCCGCATAGACTTTCAAAAAATGAAGCAGGTCGCCAACAATTATCCGATGAACGCGTTCGTCGACGCCATAATTCACGCCCTTTCCATCGAACCGGCCGACGCCATAGACATTCTGCGGCAGAGCACTTACTTCGGCAAGCTGACCAAACTGTTGGAAAAAATGCAGATGCAGGTGAAGATCGCGGGCATAGAAAACGCCATTTCAAACCGCGTCAATAAATCATTCGCTTCTTCCCAACGCGAAATAATCCTGCGCGAGAAGCTGGTGGCAATTCAAAAAGAGCTGGGAGAAATCGATGAGGATGAGACCGATTCCAAATCATATCGCGTCCGAATCGAAAAATCCCTTATGCCGGACGACGTGAAGAAAAAGGCGATGGACGAACTGAAGCGCCTGCACACCGTCTCCGCCCATTCGTCCGAATCAGCCATGATGAAGACATATCTAGACGAGCTGTTGTCCATGCCGTGGGGCAAGTCGGACGCGGCGCCGATAGACCTCGACGCGGCCAAGGCGGTGTTGGACGCTGATCATTATGGCATGGATAACGTAAAGGAACGGATTCTCGAACATATCGCGGTGATGAAAAAAACCGGGGCGAACAAGGGTACGATCATTTGCCTGGTGGGCGCGCCCGGTGTCGGAAAGACCTCATTGGGCCGTTCGATCGCGAACGCGCTTGGGCGCAAATATAACCGCATATCGCTGGGCGGCGTGTCCGACGAAGCGCACTTCCGCGGGCATCGCCGCACCTATATAGGCTCGCAGCCCGGCCGCATTATGGACGCCCTTAAGCGCGCGGGCGCGGACAATCCCGTAATAGTGCTGGACGAGATAGACAAAATGGGGCACGATTATCGCGGCGATCCGGAAAGCGCCCTTTTGGAAATCTTGGATCCGGAGCAGAATAAAACGTTCCGCGATCATTATCTCGAGGTTGACTTCGACCTTTCGAAAGTCATGTTCATCGCCACGGCGAATACTTTGCAAATGTCGCCTGCGCTGCTGGACAGGATGGAGATAATCCAAATGCCCAACTATACGCTGGACGAAAAGGTCGAAATCGCCCGCCGTCATTTGCTGAAGCAGGCGGCCTCGGATACCGGCTGGAATATCGACATGATAACTATGGACGACGACACTATCAAGCACCTGATCAACAATTATACGAACGAGTCCGGCGTGCGGAACCTCAGGCGCGAATTGACCGCGATGCTGCGCCGCGCGCTGTATAAAACGAAATGCGCCCAGGACAGCTATGCCTTCACCAAGGACGGAGTGAACGAACTGCTGCATAACATCCGGCCCGATATAGGCCGCAGAATCGGCTTTAGAACCACCGGTTCCAGCGTAAGATTATAAGCGCGTTTGACAAAGGATATAAAAATATTATAATTGCCGAAGTTCGGGTGAATAGCTCAGCTGGTTAGAGCGTTACGTTGACATCGTAAAGGTCGTTGGTCCGAGTCCAATTTCACCCACCACACTTTGCCTCTGCGAGGCTTCCCGTTTCGCCAAGGCCTCGTGGGACAAACCGGACGGCAGGCCACCCAAAAATTCCGAGAGAGAATGGCAACTGAAAAGGAAATAAGATGTGGAAGAATTACATAAAGCATTTTATCAAGATCGTCCAGCATAAATATTATGTGTTCCGCGAATGTTTCCGTTGCGGATTATACCTGCAAGGCGTCGTGCACGACCTATCCAAATTTCATCCCGCGGAATTCAAGCAGGCGCGGTTTTATACGGGCGGGGGATCGCCTATAGAGAACGAAAAGCGGCAGACCGGATACTCCGCGTCATGGCTTCATCATATACACAGCAACAAACATCACTGGGAATATTGGTATGACCCGACCAGCGAATCCATCGCGCCGATACCGGAAAGATACATCAAGGAAATGGCCTGCGACATCATAGGCGCAAGCAAGGCGTATAACGGAAAGAAGTATACGCCCGATATGCCAATAGAATATGTGCGCACAAGCGGGAAACATCCGAAAGCAATCATGAATCTGATCATGCCGTACTTGGAGTCGTTGTTGAAAGCAAAGTGATCAACCTGCGGACGCCTGTCGGCGGCATGGCCCGGCGCGTATTTTTATGCCAAATAAAAGATAAAATCACCTTGATTTTGGCTTTAAATTGGGTAATAATTCCGCCTGAGAGAGAATCTAACAAAGGTATATCATGCGCGACTCTCTTTCGCAAAAATCGGAAAAACCAAAAGAAGAATGCGGCCTTATGGCCGTCACCAATTCGCCCAATGCCTGCAGCCTCGTCGCGCTCGGCCTTCAGCAACTGCAGCATCGCGGCCAGCAGGGCGCCGGTTGCGCGGCTTGGGAAAACGGAACTTTCCACGTGCGGCGCGGGGCGGGCCTCGTCATGGATGTCTTCGACGTCGAAGGCAATACGTCCATGCTTGCCGGAACCGCGGCGATCGGGCACGTGCGCTATTCCACGGCGGGCGGCACCGGCGTCGAGAATATCCAGCCGTTCACCGTCCAGACGGATATCGGGGACGTGGCGTTCGCGCACAACGGCAACCTTACGAATTCCGACATAATAAAGGAAAAGCTGCTTGGCAAAGGATACGGGTTCGTCGCCAAATCGGACACCGAGGTCGCGCTCAACCTGTTCGTGTCGCTTACTGAAGAAAAAGATTTTATCCTGCGTCTTATCAAGGCGTTCTCGCAGCTTCAGGGCGCGTTCTCGTTTTTGGCCATGGCCGACGGCAAAATCGCCGCGGTGCGCGACCCCTATGGAATGAGGCCGCTTGTCATGGGAAGAAAGGACGACGGCTGGGTCTTCGCGTCCGAAACCACCGCCTTGAACAAGGTTCGCGCGGAATATGTCCGCGACATCAAGCCGGGCGAAATCGTCATAGCCGAAACGGGAAAGTTTGCGGAAACGAAGTCTTATTTTCTTCCCGCCAAGGCGCCGGAACGGTTCTGCGTTTTCGAATACATTTATTTCATGCGCCCGGATTCAATGTTCGGCGGCCGACACGCCAGGGAATTCCGCAGGGCGATAGGGCGCGAAGTAGCCAAAGAATTCCAGTACGAAACGGACGTGGTGGTGCCGGTGCCGGATTCCGGCATTCCGGCCGCAGAAGGCGTGGCGGAACAGTTGTCGGTTCCGTACTGTCTTGGGGGTATTCAGCGCGGGCATTATTCCGGCCGTTCGTTTATCGCGCCGACCGCGGCGTCGCGCAAAAACAAGACGGAAATAAAACTATCGGCCGATTCCTTTTATCTGAATGGCAAAAGGGTCGCGCTTGTGGACGACAGCATAGTGCGCGGCACGACGGCGAAGAACATCGTGGAGCTTGTGCGCAGGGCGGGCGCCAAAGAGGTGCATTTCATTTCGGCGTGCCCCATGATTAAGAATCCTTGTTTTTTCGGCGTGGACATGCGGACGCGCAAAGAGCTGATATGTTGCAACTATGATTATGATCTGAAAAAAATAGCGGGATTCCTTGGCGCGGATACCGTGTCCTTCGCATCCGTCGACGCGCTATACCGCGCATTCGACGGATTCTCCGGCCGGGACGACCCCAGGCGCTTCACGTGCGACGCGTGCATGACGGACGAATACGAGGTGCCGGTTTTCGATCCGAAAAAAGTGGCGATCATGAACGACAGGACGCACGTCCGATAACATTTCAATAAAGGAGCCGACATGGCGGAAAAAATATATTTAATCGTGGACGGAAGCCAGGCGGCGCCGAATATACGGCACGCGCTGTTGGGCGTAGGATTTCCGAAATCCTCCATAATAGAAATCGAGCAATCCAGGCCCGACCTGTTCGATGTCATAAAGAAAGACGTCGACGACGGATCGTGCAAGGGCGTAATCGTATCCGGCAGTCCGCGAAGCGTGTATGACGCGGACGCGACGCATTTGGACAGGCGAATATACGACCTGAACGTCAAGAAACTTCTTATATGCTATGCGCTTCATGACGCCGCGTATCAGCTGGGCGGCAAGGTCCAAAAGGCGGCGCGGCGCGAAAACGGGACGGAGCTACTTACCGCGACCGGGTCAAACCCGTTTTTTAATTACAACCAGTCCGTCAAAGTCATATCGAATCACGGAGACGAAGTCGTTTCTCCGTGGCCCCGCGCGCGCGTCTTCGCGAAGACCGGCAACAACGCAATCGCCGCGGTATACGACGCCAAAAGAAACATCGTCGCGGTTCAGCCGCATTTCGAAATCAGCGGCGAAGAGGCGCGCCGGGACTTTTTCGGCAAGTTTCGCAACTGGATTGAATTTACGGAACACGAAGAATTTACGCCCGAAACGGTCAAGAAATATATTTTCGAGGACCTTAAGAAAAATTGCCCGCTTAAGCCCGGCGAAAAGGTCATGGTCGCGCTGTCCGGCGGAATCGATTCGACTGTTACGGCCGCCGCCGCGGTCGAATTCTACGGCGAGGAAAACGTAGACCTTGTGTTCGTGGACACCGGACTTTTACGATACGACTATGCCGGAGTTCCAGGCGAATTCACGAAAGAGACCGACCGTCTTCTTGCCCAAATGCGCGAGCAATTCGGCGCCGTCGAATGCATCGACGCGAAACAGCGCTTTATCGACGCGCTTGCCGAGGCGGATAGTTTCGACAATCCCGAAACCAACAAGGGGCGGCGCCAAATTATAGGCAACCTTTTCGCGGACGTGTTCGCGGACTTCGCGCGCGAACGCGGAAATATCAAATATTTCTTTCAAGGAACAAACCAGGCGGACAAACAGGAGTCCGGAAAAGGGCGCGGAAAATCAGACCGCATAAAAACGCATCATAACGAGGTTCCGTACCTTAAAGAGGCGCTGGCGGACGCGGGCGTTCTGATTTACGAGCCTTTGCACTGGCTTTATAAAAACAATATATTCGACCTCGGTCCCGTTCTGAATCTGAAAGCTTTTACGGTTCAACCGCCTTTTCCGGGACCAGGCATGGCCGTACGCATAGACGGCGCGGTCAACGCGGAAACGCTCGCGCGCGTTTGCATGGCCGACGCGATATTCCGCTATCACGTCGAAAAGGCGATCGCCGACGGACAAATCGGCCCGCTTGAAGAGGGCTTTTCGACGCGGCAGTATTTCGCGGCGCTTCTCAATACCGCGACGAACCCGAATCCCGAACTCAGCATCGACGGCGTGGCCGACAGAGAGTCCACCGCGCTGTGGACGCGGGCCGCGGATGTGTTCGACGGCTGGCTTATGAAACAGAAAAGCATGCCTTGGGAGCAACCGCATATTATACTTAACAACACTATTACCACCACCGGACAAAAAGGCGACGGGCGCCTGGACGGGTATCAGATAGAAATCCGTTTGTTCGATAGCAAGACGAGGGCCGCGGATATTCCAAATCGGAAACTTAGGACGCTCGCGGGCGAATTATTGAAACTGAGAGAAATCACGCGCGTGTCCTATGCGCTGAGCGTGCCGTACGATGCGAAACGCGCCATGCGGGATTCGTCCGGAAAATTGTCCGGGCATATAGAGCTTACCTCTGTCGACACGCGCGATTTTTCGTCGCTTTACACGACGGACATTCCGCGAAAAGTACTGGATGAAATCGCCCTGGACATGTACAGAAACAAGGTCGCCGACTATATAACGCGGGTAATCGGAGAAAAGCCGGGCATGACGACCGAAAGGCATTAGGACCAAGACCGGACGATTTAGTAAAAAACGCCGATGATTGGTCGGCGTTTTGGATGAGTTATTATGATTACGGAACCGGCTTGCAGAGCGCCATCCGAAAGGCTTGGTTGGCTTGCATGGTGCTACCGTATCTAGCGACGTAGCCCCCACACATTTGTGCGCAGTTATTCGAGCAATACGCCGCGTCGCTGTAGTACGTATCCCACACCCACGCGCCACACGTTGTTCTAGCACTGCTGGTGCATAGCCGACACCAGCAACTTTCGCCGTTGGTACTTAACGGTGTGCCTGAAATCGGGCGAGGGGTATCCCAATATCCATAACCGGTATCTCTCTGCGATGAACATTTGCTCTGGCCGTATACCGTGCTTGGCGACGGCGACGGACATGACGTAGCCTCAAATGTAGCGTTTTGCCCGGTCGTACCGCTATGACCGGAACAACCATCAGTGCATATAAGATTAGAGTTGCAGATGCTGGAAAGGGAGGAATTTATAGAACTCGCGCTACACGTAAAGGCCAACACGCACGACGCGCTGGACGTGCCTTGATTTTGCGGCGTGTATCCGCTGTTGCAGCTCACGGTCTTTGCAGAGGACGAGCTAGCGCTACACGTATTCCA
>Ga0268262_10002203_pt1 | contig 22885 bp, 23 predicted proteins | sample TergutNc150P3_FD_190354 | JGI IMG/M metagenome (GOLD analysis project Ga0268262, IMG submission 190354) | Nasutitermes corniger P3 segment gut microbial community from laboratory colony in Florida, USA - Nc150 P3 (SPAdes) (version 2) | ecosystem: Host-associated > Arthropoda: Insects >...
TCCAAGACAAAATGTCAATCCCATACATCCGAAAGGATAGAGAGATTGCGGTGATAATAGCGTCGGGGCACACCTCTTCCCATTCCGAACAGAGAAGTTAAGCCCGACCGCGCCGATGGTACTGCCTTTTCAGGTGGGAGAGTAGGTCGTCGCCCAATACTTAAACGCCCCTCTAATCGAAGGGCGTTTTTTATTTTGCAAGAAATTTTTTTCCTTTGTATCTTAAATCGTCATCACCTCTTTCTCCTTAGTCTCTGTCATCTTATCAATCTTTCCGATAAATTCATCGGTTACTTTTTGGATGTCAGTTTCCAATTTTTTCACTTCATCTTCAGGTGTTCCTGAGTCTTTCAGTTTTTTGCCGGTTTCGTTGGCAGTTCTGCGCAAGTTTCGGATACTCACTTTTGCCTGTTCAGCTTCCTGTTTGGCTTTTTTCACCAACTCTTTTCTACGTTCTTCGGTAGGGGTGGGCACCACAATACGGATAAACTCTCCGTTGTTTTGCGGCGTAAAGCCTAAATTGGCAGCTAAAATGGCTTTTTCGATTATGGGCAACATATTCCGTTCCCAGGGCTGAATTATAATCTGGCGGGCATCCGGCGTACTGATATTGCCCACCTGCTCTACCGGTGTGGGGTTGCCGTAATAATCCACTTTCAAGCCTTCCAGCATTTGCGGAGATGCCTTGCCGGCTCTTATTTTTTGTAATTCTTTATCAAAAAAATTAAGCACGGTATTCATTCCCTCTTTTGTGGTTTGTAAACATTTGATGGTTTCTTCGCTCATATCATTTAAGATTTAAAGTATAAAATTTAAGGTTTTTTATTTGATAACTATCTTAACATTTTCGGTTGAATTATCTAAATATGAAATACAAAAAACATAGTTTCCTGAAGATAAATGTGAAACATCTATAGAAGTAATTATATCGGTTACCGGAACAACTTTAATAATTTGACCGATTGTATTGATTATTGAAATATTATTAATCTGCTGTCCTTCAATATTAATCACGGTACTTGAAGGATTAGGGTACACTTTCAAATGATTGGAGAACTCTTCAATACCCGCAAATCCTGCACAATCTACATTTGAAGCGGCTGATTCAATTTCTTCTACAAGAGCCTTAACGTAGTAACAATAACCGATACAACCCGCCACATCGCTATCTGAATAATGCTTATCGGTAATATTTGATGCTATTTTTACATCATCTTTGTAAACATTGAATAAGGCAGATTCATGATCATATTCCCATAAAAGTTCTATTGACATGGTTTGCGTGGATGCAGTCGCCGTCAAATTTACCGGAGCTGCCAATACGAGTACATTAATGGAAACCTCGTCGGAAGTACATTCATTAAAATATTGCGCTTTAACAGAATAGGTATAATTACCTGCGGCTGCTTCTTCATTAAAACTTTCCGTTTGTACGGAAGTTACAAATATATCATTACGATAAATATTATAATGTGAAACTTCAGCAACAAGTTCGGGAGCGTTCCACGACAAATTTACCTGAAAACCATCTACACTCGAAACCAAATCTGTAACCGCATCACAGATACTTACAACATGAATATTTTTACATGCTAATGGGGATTCACACTCATTATGTACCGCCGAAACACAGAAGAGGTAATCCCCTTCTTCTGCCACTTGAGCAGTAAATGATTCGGTTTGCAACAACTCTGCAAGTAATACGCCGTCTCTATAAATATTGTACCCCATTAAAACAGCATCATTTACCGGTTTGCTCCACGACAGATTAACCGTTTTGTTATAACTCAAAGTATAAGTCAAATTTTTAATTATACTACATTCTGCCACAGCAGATATTGCTTCAAAAGCATCTATTCTACCTGAACCAAAGGTATTACCTTTTGGCGAAGTGGAAGTAGGTAGATGCACGGCAGTAGTTTCTAAAATTTCATCAATTTTTGCGGGGGTCAGTGTTAGATTTTTTGATAGCATCAAAGCCATAACACCTGAAACGCAAGGAGTTGCCATTGAAGTTCCATCCATAAGAGTATATCCCGAATTATTATTGTGGGTACAGGACTTAATACTAACTCCGGGAGCACAAACATCGGGACGTATTAGCCCCATTCCGGGATTATAGGGATAGTCATTAAATCCGGTAATATTTTGCCAGGTAACGGGTCCCCACGAAGAGAAAGAGGCAATAAGATCATTCTGATCGGTAGCCCCCACGCAAACCACGCTGGTTATTCCACCTTGTGTAGTTTGGTCTGGATGTAGCCAAGGCGGAGGACAATTTCCCGGTACTCTAACCTGATTGGGGATGGGCTGAGAACTATAACCCGAATGTTCATTTCCTGCTGCAATTGAGGCAATAACACCTGCTTCAAGTACATTTATCATAGTATTTCTAAACTGAATTCTTTCAGAAGTAGAACCTCCGCCCCCAACGCCTCCGGACATACTCACTACATGCGCGCCTTTTTCCACAGCAAACTGAATACCCAAACACATTTGAGAAGTAGAGCCGCTACCATTATTGTTCCAAACTTTTACAGCCATTATTCTTGCATCGGGCGCCATCCCTGTTTGCGAACCCGCAGCACCATTGCCGGCTACTGTACCGGCGCAATGCGTCCCGTGACTATGATCATCCATCGGATTATTACCATTATTTACAAAATTCCATCCGTGATTCGGATAATTAGGATGTTCCCACATGTGTGTCTTAAGGTCATTGTGATTATAATTAACCCCTGTATCTACGATAGCAACAATAACACCTTCTCCTGTGTATCCTAATGCCCACACCAAATTCGCATTTACCTTGATTACATTATACGTTATTTCTCTACTATCACCATCATCTACCGCTCTTGGAATTTCATTCTCAAACAACCAATTATGCTCCTTATCAAAGCCTATGACGAGTACATCATCTAATGAAGCCAATACTTCTATAACTTCTTTTGTAGCATAACAGGTTATACCATTATATATCCAAAATTGTGTAATATCACTAACACTTTTATTGTTTGCAAAATAATCCAGATAACTCATGACTTCTTCTTGCGTTTCTTTAGAAAAATGTTTTAACTCATTGACCACAAAAGAACGTTTAGCCTCATTAGATCTATACATTGCAGATTTTGAACGCAGTTCAAACTGATCATACTGATTCTTCATAATGATATTAATCTTTATCAATTCATCACCGTTTCTTAATTGAATTTCGTTTTGCAATTCCTCATCAATCTTTGGAAATTCCTGACAATAACAAGTAAAACAAAATGTTAATGCTGTAATAAAAAATAGAATTTTTTTCATATATAAGGTTTAAAATTTATTTCCGTAACAATCATCACATCATCTAATCATCTTCCGTTTTATTTATAATTTTCTCAACTTCCTTTTCCACCATTCTTTTATTCCATTTTATTGCATAGAAATAATGACCAATAATAATTATGGTCCAAATTATTGAAATGAAAAGAATAGTTTGGAAAAACGTTTGATCTTCTCTTCCTTTAAAAATGAAATAAAACACTACCCAAAGCAGGAGATTAACCAATATATATACTGTAATATGTTTTTTAAAACCTACTCTTTTTTTAGCGGTTTTTAGTACTGATTCATTGTTTACGATGTCGTTCATAAGTGTTAAATGTTAAGGGATAAGGGGTAATTTGTCACTCGTCACTCGTCATTGCTAATTAGCGTTCCGATATTTTCTCCTGACAATACTTTTTCAAGGTTTCCGGGTTCGTTTGCGTTAAAAACATAGATTGGTATTTTGTTTTCCTGTGCAATAGTGAAAGCGGTTAAATCCATAATGGCTAATTTTTCTGCGATGGCTTCTTCAAAAGTAAGGATAGAATATTTAGTAGCATTCGGTTCTTTTTCAGGGTCTGCGGAATAAACGCCGTCCACGCGGGTACCTTTAATGAGCAGTTCGGCATTGATTTCGGCTGCGCGCAATGCTGCCGCCGAATCGGTAGTGAAGAACGGATTTCCCGTACCGCCTGCAAAAATCACCACGTAACCTTCTGCCAAATACTGAATAGCATTTTTAAAGTAGGTTTTTTCACAAACTCCTTTTATCGGCAGGGCAGATATTAACTTTACCGGAATATAGTACTCCTCTAAAACTGCCTGTAGCGCCATAGAATTGATAATTGTTGCCAGCATACCCATATAATCGCCCTGTGCACGAGGAAACCCTTTATCGGCACCTTTAACTCCGCGAAAGATGTTGCCGCCGCCAATCACAACACCCACCTGCACATCACATTCAATTGCCGATTTTATTTCCATAGCATAATGATATACTGCATCGTAATTGATACCGTAACCATCTTTGCCTTGTAGCGATTCGCCACTCAATTTTAATAATATTCTGGTATATTTCATACTTGAAAAATTGGTACGCGAAAATAATAAAAAAAATTATTTTTGCCGCATATTCTTTATATTAATTTTAATACAGGAAATACGATGAACGCCACCCTTAAAACGATGCTGCAACACCGAAGTATCAGAAAGTTTACAGCAGATGATATTGATGAACAAACTTTGAACTTGATTTTGCAAGCCGCTTGCAACGGCTCAACAATGGGCAATATGCAGTTATACAGTATTATTGTTACCAAAGATAAAGAGAAAATGAAAGCGATGGCGCCTTTACACTTCAACCAACCCATTGCGACCAATGCGCCGGTAATTTTGACTTTTGTTGCAGATTTTCACCGTTTTAACAAATATTGCGAATACAGAGATGCTGCAACAGATGCTTATTCCAATCTGCAAAGTTACCACTGGGCGGTAATTGACGCGATTATTGCCGCACAAAACGCCTGCGTGGCTGCCGAGTCTTTAGGATTGGGATTTTGTTGGCTCGGCACGATTACCTACAATGCCGACAAATTTATAGAAGCGTTGCAACTGCCCAAACACACGGTACCTGTAGCGTGCATCGCAATGGGCTATCCTGACGAACAGCCGGAACTTACCGACAAACTTCCGTTGGAGGCGCTGGTGCATTACGAAACCTACAACGACTATAATAAGGAAAGCATTGATTGGCTTTACACCGAAAAAGAGGCGCACGAAAACACCAAAAAATTGTTGGAAGAAAATAATTTGCCCAACCTTGCACGAATATTCACAGAACGCCGTTATACCAAAGCCGATAACGAACACTTTGCCAAAGTGATTGAAACAGTGATGAAGAGACAAGGGTTCTTATAATTAACACTTAACACTTATAAACATTTTATGACCGACTACAACTTAAAATTTAAAATTGCCGATGAACGTTTGGCAGATTGGGGCAGGAAAGAGATAGAAATTGCAGAAAAAGAGATGCCGGGGCTGATGGCGTTGCGCGAAAAGTATGGCAATACACAACCTTTGAAAGGCGCGCGCATCACAGGCTCGCTGCACATGACCATTCAAACCGCCGTGTTAATTGAAACGCTTACCCATTTGGGCGCGGAAGTGCGCTGGTGCAGTTGCAACATCTTCTCTACGCAAGACCACGCCGCCGCCGCTATTGCCGCAAAAGGTATTGCCGTGTTCGCATGGAAAGGGGAAACACTGGAAGAATATTGGTGGTGCACCAATCAAGCATTGGCATTTCCAAACGGAAAAGGTCCGAACTTAATCGTTGATGATGGCGGCGATGCGACACTGCTGATTCATTTAGGATATAAAGCAGAAAACAACGCATCTGTTTTAAACAAAAAACCGGAATCTACAGAAGAAGCGGTTGTTTTAGATACGGTTAAAAAGATATTGGCAGAAGACCCGCAACGCTGGCACAACACTGTAAATGAACTTCGGGGCGTGTCGGAAGAAACCACCACCGGCGTACACCGTCTGTATCAAATGATGGAAAACGGCGAACTGCTTATTCCCGCTATCAATGTAAACGACTCGGTTACCAAATCGAAATTCGACAACAAATACGGCTGTCGCGAATCGCTGGCAGACGGCATTAAACGTGCCACTGATGTAATGATTGCCGGTAAAGTGGTAGTAGTGTGCGGCTACGGCGATGTAGGCAAGGGCTGCGCGCAATCCATGAAATCGTACGGCGCCCGCGTCATCGTTACCGAAATTGACCCCATTTGCGCACTCCAAGCCGCTATGGAAGGCTTTGAAGTGAAAACCGTTGAGGATTCTTTAGAGGAAGGAAATATCTACGTAACCACCACCGGAAATAAAGATGTGATTACCGTAGAACATCTGTTGAACATGAAAGACCAGTCTATTGTGTGCAATATCGGACACTTTGACAATGAAATTCAAGTGGAAGCTTTTGAGAAACAGCCGAATATAAAAAAACGTAACGTAAAGCCGCAAGTAGATGAGTATATTTTCCCCGACGGCAAATCTATTTTCATTCTGGCGGAAGGTCGTTTGGTAAATTTGGGCTGTGCCACCGGACACCCAAGTTTTGTGATGAGCAACTCCTTTACCAACCAAACTATGGCGCAGTTGGATTTATGGACAAACCATTACGAAGTTGGCGTATATAACTTGCCCAAACATTTGGACGAAGAGGTTGCCCGTTTACACTTGGCAAAAATCGGCGTAAAACTCACAAAACTTACCCAAGAACAAGCGGATTATATTGGCGTTCCTGTGGAGGGACCGTACAAACCGGAACAGTACAGGTATTAGAGATTTAGAAAAAAAATGTTTTTTTTCACACATCTATTTTTCGTATCAAATAAATTCTATCTTTGCCGTCCTTTTTGAAGTGAAAAAGAAGACTGACAAAACCTGCTGAAAATTACTCACAACTACTTGATTTCACGGAACGTATATAATTGATGTTGACTTGATGCGGGTGAGTTGTATCGTGCATAATGAGATTAAATAGTTGCAATTTCCTTCAAAAATGCTGCTATTTTTTTTGTTTTACAGATAAAAATTAATACCAAAATAGAAAAAGAAACGATGAAAAAGATTAAAATTACACAAGTAAAAAGTACAATCGACAGACCTGAAAGACAAAAACGCTCTATGCAAGCCTTAGGTCTTCACAAAATGCACCAAACCGTTGAACACAACCCTACTCCCCAAATTCTGGGAATTGTTGAGAAGGTGAAACATTTAATTAACGTTGAAGAAGTCTAAATTATATCTTATCATATAAGTTTTAAATACTAAATGTTAAATATTAAATAATATCACTCGTCACTAAAAAATAAAAAATAACGAATAAAAAAATAAAGATGAAATTACACGAATTAAAACCGGCGGCAAATGCAACGCAATTATCGAAGAGAATAGGTAGAGGTCAGGGATCAGGAAAAGGCGGTACTTCTACAAAAGGTCATAAAGGCGCCCAGTCACGTTCCGGCTACAGCCGCAAAATAGGCTTTGAAGGCGGGCAAATGCCCATCTACAGATTGTTACCCAAAAGAGGTTTCAAAAACATTAACCGTGTTGAATATAGTCCTATTAATTTAAGGACACTGCAAATGCTGTCAGACAAAACCCAACAGACAGAGATTACGTTGGAACTGATGAAAACAAACGGGCTTATTTCATTGAAAGATAAAATTAAGATTCTCGGCAATGGCGAAGTTACCTCTACACTCACCGTTACTGCTCACGCTTTCTCAAAGGCTGCCAAAGAAGCCATTGAAAAGGTTGGAGGTAAATGTATCTGTTTGATGCAAAATTTAGATTAATTGTTAATTCAGAATTTAAAACGATATGAAAAGATTTTTCAACACCCTAAAAAATATATATCGCATTGAAGACCTTCGTAAACGAATTCTATATACCTTATTTATAGTATTGATATATCGTTTGGGGTCACACATTGTACTTCCGGGTATCAATCCGGGGAGTTTATCCAGATTTACCGCAAATGCGCAGGAAGGTTTAATGGGTTTGTTAGACCTCTTCTCCGGCGGCGCATTCTCGAATGCCTCTATTTTTGCACTGGGGGTGATGCCTTACATCTCCGCATCTATCGTCATTCAGTTGATGACTTTGGCAGTGCCTTACTTCCAACGGCTTCAAAAAGAAGGAGAGAGCGGACGTAAAAAGATTAACCAGATTACCCGTTTCTTAACCATTGCGGTAGTCGGCGTACAAGCTCCCGCTTATATTGCCAACATTACCTCTCAATTCTCTTATGCGGTCTCTCCCACTTTATTTAACACTACCATACTTGGGTTCTCCGCATTTGCACTCACGGCATTCCTGTTGCTTATAGCGGGAACTCTGTTTATTATGTGGTTAGGTGAGCGTATTACCGACAACGGTCTTGGCAACGGTATCTCCATTATCATTATGGTGGGGATTATCGCACGCTTCCCGTTTGCACTCCAGGCAGAGTTTGTTGCACGGTTCACAGAAAGCGGCGGTCCGATTGTATTTATTGCTGAATTGGTCGCGATGATGGCTATTATTGCGATGTGTGTGCTTTTAGTACAGGGCACCCGTCGTATTCCGGTGCAGTATGCCAAAAGAATTGTAGGAAATAAACAGTATGGCGGCGTTCGTAACTTCTTGCCTTTGAAAGTAAATGCAGCAGGCGTTATGCCTATCATTTTCGCACAGGCAATTATGTTTCTACCTTTAACTTTTATGAAATTTACCTCCCAACCCAGCAAAGGACTGATGAGTTTTATTGACTATAATGGTGTGGGATACAATATCCTTTTCTTCGTACTCATTATTGCATTTACCTATTTCTATACTGCTATCACTATTAACCCACAACAGATTGCAGAAGATTTAAAGAAAAACGGCGGCTTTATCCCCGGTACAAAACCCGGAAAACAAACGGCAAATTTGATAGACGAAATTATGTCCAGAATTACGTTACCCGGTTCTATCTTCTTAGGCTTCGTTGCTATTATGCCGGCGTTGGTTAGAATGCTCGGAGTAAACCAGCAGTTTGCCCAGTTCTTCGGCGGCACCTCACTGTTGATTATGGTAGGCGTTGTGTTGGATATGTTACAACAAATTGAAAGCCATTTATTAATGAGACATTACGACGGATTGACAAAATCGGGAAGAATTAAGGGGAGAAATAGTGGTATGTATTAATAGATTTAAGATTTAAAATTTAAGATTTAAGATTTAAGATTTAAAACCTCATTTTATACATATTAACCTCAGTAGCATACAAATGTGTTCGATGAACAAAAATGAAATTGAAAAAAGATAAATATAAACTTTATACTCCTGAAGAGATTCAGCAGATAAAAGAGAGTTCTTTGATAGTTGGAAAGACCTTAGCCGAAGTGGCGAAACGCATAGCGCCCGGCGTGCCTTTGATGTTGTTAGACAGAGTAGCGGAAGATTTTATCAGAGCATCAGGAGCCGAGCCCTCGTTTAAAGGGTATCGCGGATTCCCTTCAACATTGTGCGTTTCGGTAAATGAAGTGGTGGTGCACGGCATCCCCGGAAACCAAATCCTGCAAGACGGTGATATTGTGAGTATAGATTGTGGGGTTTACAAAAACGGGTTTCACGGCGACTACGCCTACACCTTCCCTGTTGGAAATGTTTCAAAAGATACGCTTTTGTTGATTGAAAGAACCAAACAATCGCTCTATCTTGGCATTGAGCAGGCAAAAGCAGGAAACACCACAGGCGATATCGGAAACGCAATACAGCGTTACGTAGAATCGTTCGGCTACGGTGTAGTGCGCGACTTGTGCGGGCACGGTTGTGGCAGGAAACTGCACGAGTTCCCCGAAGTAAACAACTTCGGAAGACCCAAACAGGGCGTACTGCTTAAACCCGGAATGGTAATCTGTATCGAACCGATGATTAACAGAGGAACCTACAAAGTGAAAACCGAACCCGACGGATGGACAGTACGAACTTTAGACCGAAAACCCTCCGCCCACTTTGAACACCAAATCGCACTCACCGAAAAAGGAACAGAAATGCTATCAACGTATGAATATTTTGAAAATTAATGATTAATAATTAAAATAGATAAAATGATAAACAATGATAAAAATTGTCACTAAACACATTAACGATTAACAACTCATTAATCATTGATCATTAATAACTAATAATTATAAAAAAAATGGCAAAACAATCCTCACTTGAACTCGACGGCATCGTTATAGAAGCGTTAGGCAACGCGATGTTTCGCGTGCAATTGGAAAACGGGCACGTCATCACGGCGCACATTGCCGGAAAAATGAGGTTGAACTATATCAAGATTTTGCCCGGAGATAAAGTACAGGTAGAAATGTCACCCTACGACTTAACCAAAGGAAGAATAACATTTAGACATAAATCATAATAAAACATAAAAAAATGAAAGTAAGAGCATCAGTAAAAAAAAGAAGTGATGAATGTATCGTTGTCAAACGAAAAGGAGTAGTCTATGTAATCAACAAGAAAAACCCGAAATTTAAACAACGTCAAGGATAATTATTAAACAACAAAATAAACAGTAAGAATTTATGGCAAGAATTGCAGGTATTGATTTACCGAAAAACAAAAGAGGAGAAATAGGTTTAACCTATATCTACGGCATAGGCAGAAGTTTGTCGAAACAGATTCTCGACAAAGCCGGCATTCACTACGACAAAAAAGTGAGCGAGTGGAATGACGACGAGTTGGCAGCCCTTCGTGGTGTCATCAACGATTTGAAAGTAGAAGGCGCTTTACGTTCGGAAGTTCAAATGAACATCAAACGTTTAATGGATATTGGGTGCTATCGCGGGATTCGTCACCGTATCGGATTACCGTTACGCGGACAAAGCACTAAAAACAACGCCCGTACCCGTAAAGGTCGCAAGAAAACCGTTGCCAACAAGAAAAAAGCAACCAAGTAACAGTTAATTCATTTTAGTTAATAGTAGAAGGAAAAATATTATTATGGCAAAAAATACAAAAACCGTAAAGAAAAAAGTCGTTAGAATTGATGCAATGGGCAAGGCGTTCATTTCAGCATCTTTCAATAACGTGATAGTAACGCTTACTAACAGCGACGGACAGGTAATATCGTGGTCGTCCGCAGGTAAAATGGGCTTTAGGGGCTCTAAAAAGAACACGCCTTATGCCGCACAAATGGCAGCACAAGACTGCGCAAAGGTAGCCTATGACTTAGGCTTGCGCAAAGTGAAAGTGTTTGTAAAAGGACCGGGCAGCGGCAGAGAATCCGCCATCCGTACCATTCATTCCGCAGGCATTCTGGTAGAAGAGATTACCGACGTAACCCCATTGCCGCACAACGGCTGCAGACCCCCGAAAAGAAGAAGAGTATAATTAATATATTGTTCAAAGTTCAAGGTTTATAACTCAAAACCTTGAACCTAAAACCTAAAACCTTAAACAAAAAAAATAACAACAATATGGCAAGATACACAGGACCACAAACCAAAATTGCAAGAAAATTCAGAGAGCCGATTTTCGGACCGGATAAGTATTTGGATAAAAAGAACTATCCCCCCGGACAACATGGCTTGGCAAAAAAACGCGGCAAAATGTCTCAATATGGAGAACAGTTGCAAGAAAAACAAAAGGCAAAATATACCTACGGTATGTTGGAACGCCAATTTAAAAAATTGTTTTTGAAAGCCGCAAGTAAAAAAGGCGTAACCGGCGATAACCTGATGAAATTCATTGAGTCTCGTTTAGATAACGTAGTATTTCGTTTGGGCATTGCCCCTACCCGCGCAGCCGCCCGCCAATTAGTATCGCACAGACACATCACGGTGAACGGCAAAATTAACAACATCCCCTCTACCCTGCTGGTACCCGGAGACGTTGTTGCCATTCGCGAACGCTCCAAATCGCTGGAAGTAATTACTAATTCTTTACACGGTAAAGGACACAACTTTTCGTGGTTGGAATGGGACGGCGCCCTGATGACCGGTAAATTTATGAACTACCCTGAACGTAGCGAAATCCCGGAAAATATTAACGAACAAGCAATTGTTGAACTTTACTCTAAATAACAAATAAAAGTTTAAAATTTAAAAATATTAACTTAAATCTTAAATCTTAAACTTTAAACCTTAAACAAAAAAATATATGGCAATATTATCATTTCAACAGCCCGATAAGGTGATTATGCTTGAAGCCAATGATCATCATGGAATTTTTGAATTTCGTCCGTTACAGCAAGGATACGGCGTAACCGTTGGCAATGCATTCCGTCGCGTCCTCCTTAATTCATTGGAAGGTTATGCTATTACTTCTATCAAAATAGAGGGGGTTCCCCAAGAATTTTCTACTATTCCGGGAATTATTGAAGATGTTACCGACATTGTTCTCAACCTGAAACAGGTACGCTTCAAAGCAAAACTCTCTGACGTTCATTCGGAAAAAGTTACATTAGTAATCAGCGGACAGGAAAAATTCACCGCCCAGAATATGAACAATTTCCTTAACACTTTTCAGGTGCTTAATCCCGAACTCGTGATTTGCAACATGGAAAAGAACGTGAAATTGGTTATGGAAATCACTATTGACAAAGGACGCGGTTATGTGCCGGCAGAAGAAAATAAATCGCTGCACGAAGGTATTAACGTGATAGCAATTGATTCTATTCATACCCCTATCAAAAACGTAAAATATACAGTGGACAGTTTCCGCGTGGAGCAAAGAACAGACTTTGAAAAACTGATCATAGAGATTGTTACCGATGGGTCTATTCACCCAAAAGATGCTTTGAAGGAAGCCGCAAAAATCTTAATCCAGCATTTTATGTTGTTCTCTGATGAAAAAATTCAATTGGACGAGCCTGTAAAACAGACTGTACTCAACGACGAAATGGACGACACTCTGATTATCACCCGCCAAATATTGAAATCAAAATTGAACGAAATGGAACTTTCCGTTCGTGCATTGAACTGCCTGAAATCTGCTGAATTGGAAACAATGGGCGATTTGGTTTCTATTCATAAAAGCGACCTTTTAAAATTCCGTAACTTCGGTAAAAAATCATTAGCAGAATTAGAAGATTTAGTGAAATCCAGAGGTTTGGAATTTGGAATGAATTTAACAAAATATAAATTAGATAAAGAATAAGAACATGAGACACGCTAAGAAAAACAATCATTTAGGGAGAACTTCCTCGCACCGCGAAGCGATGTTATCAAATATGGCAGCATCATTATTACTGCACAAACGTATCTCCACTACATTAGCAAAAGCTAAAGAATTGCGTAAATATATTGAACCGTTAATCACGCGCGGCAAAGAAGATACTACCCATTCAAGACGTATAGTGTTCTCTTATCTTCAAAACAAATTTGCCGTAAGTGAACTGTTTCGCGAAATCTCACAAAAAGTGGGAGAGAGACCGGGCGGATATACCCGCATCTTGAAAACCGGCTTCCGGAAAGGCGATAACGCAGAAATGTGCATCATCGAATTAGTAGATTACAACGAAACTTATACCGTTGATGAAAAGAAGAAAACCACAAAAACAAGACGTGGACGTGGTAAAGGAAAAACAGAAACAGAAAAAACAGAAAGCGGAAAGCAGAATGCAGAAAACAGAACGGAAGAAGTAAAACCGGAAGTACCTGTATCTGAAGATGTACCGGAAGCAGTGACTAACGAAGTTGTAGAAGAGGTTGTAGCAGAAGAAGCTAACGAAGCTAACGAAGAAGTTGTTGCCGAAGAACCCCCTGTAGAAGAAGTAAAAGAATAAACCAAATCCCGAAGCCCTAAACAGGGCTTCTTTTTTATACATTGTTATGCACCAACAAATTAGTGGCATAAAATGGAAATCCAAATATACGCTGAAGGAATTATTACCTGATAACAGTTCTGCTTTCTTTCGTATTTTTGAATCTTTAAAATATAAAAATTACCGTCTTTTTTTCTGGGGACAAACCGCCTCGCTCATCGGAACGTGGATGCAAGTGATTGCCATGAGCTGGCTGGTGTACCGTTTAACCCAATCGGTCATTTTGCTGGGAACGGTGGCATTTCTATCGCAAATCCCCACTCTGTTCCTCACCCCGTTTTCAGGCGCTGTTGCAGATAGATACGACAAACGTAAACTGTTGATGCTCACTCAATCCTTATATATGTTTGAGGCGACATTGCTGGCAATTTTAACATTAACCCACCTTATACAATCCTGGCATATTTTGGTGTTAAGTTTATTTGTCGGTTTTGTCAATGCTTTGGATATGCCCGTACGGCAGTCGTTTTATTCTAAATTAGTTCCTCCCGAACTGCTGACCAACGCGGTAGCCTTAAATTCAGCAATCATAAACGGCTCGCGCTTAATAGGTCCTGCCATTGGCGGTTTTATCATTCAATTAATTGGCGAGGGCGGTTGTTTTACCATTAACGCTATCAGTTTCATATTTGTATTGTACGCCTTAACAAAGATAGTCTTCATAAGCCCAAAACATGAGAAATTGAAAAATCCTTTCGTGGAGATTAGAGAAGGATTTCAATATGTGAAAAACAGTATTCCTATCCGTGTGCTACTATTGACCACCATGCTGTTTTCGTTTTGTATATTTTCTTACGCTACCTTCATGCCGGCGTATGTGAAAGACACTTTATTACGGGATAGCAGTTCGCTGGGAATTATCATGTCGGCGGTAGGGATTGGAGCAGTATCCTCTGCCTTGTATTTAGCCGCACGAAAATCGGTTTTAGGATTGGGAAAAGTGGTAGTTATTACCATTGCACTGGCGTCTATTGCGTTAATGCCCGCTTTTTTTATTAAATCCTTCTGGCTCATACTGCCTTTGGCGACGTGCGCCGGTTTTGGCATCACCTGCGCTTTAGCCGCCATCAACACGTTATTGCAAACTCTTACCACAGACGCTATGCGTGGTCGCGTAATGGCTTACTATTCCATGTGTTTTGTGGGAAGTTGTGCGTTGGGGAGTCTCTTCTGGAGCCATATCGCCAAAATACTCACTTTACCCTGGTGTATGCTGATATGCAGTTCCGTATGTCTAATCACCGCATTCACATTCGAAAAATTCAGACCTGTTGTACGTTTGCATTCCCACCCCGTTTTTGTAGAGAAAGGAATCATTAAAGAGATTGCACAGGGAATTAATGAAGTTTAAAAATAATATGTAATTTTTAATATTTTTGTCGCTGAAATATTTTAACTTAATCTAAATATGAAAAAAATAACCCTCTTCCTATTCGCATTATTTACCTGTGCCATATCATTCTCTCAAGTTGATATTAATCAACTTTTTTCACAACACCCCGAAGTGATTATCAAATTTCAAATTCCGGACAGAACTCAATTGGAAACCTTAACCCGAATGATTTCCATTGACAACGTTACGGAAAACGAAGTGATAGCATACGTCGTTCAAGAAGAGTTTGAACAATTTTTAGCATTGAATATTCCTTATGAAATTGTGGCAAGACCGATATTAACCCCTGAAGAACTGAATATGCTGGATTTTGAGGCGATAAAAAAATATCGAAACGACTGGAATTATTACCCCACTTATCCTGCGTATCTTGAATTGCTGGACGACTTTGTTGCCACTTATCCGGATCTTTGCAGAAAAGTGGAGTTTGGAACTACCGTACAAGGGAGGAAACTTTGTGCTCTTGTATTGAGTCACAACGTCAATGTTCGTGAAGCCGAACCTCAAGTGTTTTGGTCATCTTCCATGCACGGAGATGAAACCACCGGTTATGTGTTGATGTTGCGCTACATTGATTATCTGTTAAGTAATTATGGAACAGACTCACGGATTACCTATCTTCTGGATAACTTGGAAATATGGATATGTCCATTAGCAAATCCTGACGGAACCTATCGTGGCGGAAGTAATAACGGTGGCAGTACGATTAACGGCGCAACACGTGCTAATGCCAATAACGTAGATTTAAACCGCAATTATAAAGATTGGTATTATGGAGACCACCCCGATTATAATTCATGGCAACAGGAAACAGTAGCCTTTATGAATTTACAGGCAAACGAAACATTTGTACTGGGTGTTAATATTCACGGCGGCTCGGAACTGTGCAACTATCCGTGGGACAACAGAAACGTAGTTCCTGCCGATGATGCGTGGTGGCAATATGTTTGTAAGGAATATGCCGATACGGTATTTGCTCATGCACCTTCAAACTACATGAAAGGAGAATTTTCTACCGGATATATCAGAGGGTATTTGTGGTATCAGGCTATCGGATCGCGTCAGGATTATGCCAATTATTATAATCATAACCGCGAATTTACTTTGGAAATCTCCAATACCAAAAAACCGGCTGCATCGCAACTACCTAATTTCTGGAACTATAATTACCGCTCATTTTTGAATTATACGCAACAAGCGCTTTATGGCATTCACGGCGTTGTAACCGATGCCTGCTCGGGAGAGCCTGTTGATGCGCAAATAATTATTAACAATAACACAAATAATGATTCTTATATGAAAACCGACCCCCGTGTGGGTTACTATGCCCGCCCCATAAAAGGCGGAACATATTCGGTAACATATTCCGCCGATGGATATACTCCTCAAACGGTATCTATTACCGTTGCCGACCACCAAAAAGTAATTCAAAATATTAGTTTGATACAGGAAGATGTCGCTAATATGCCTGTAGCAAACTTTGAAGCGAATGTAACAGAGATATTTGTAAATGAAACAGTGCAGTTTACTGATATTTCCGAAAACGCCACCGCGTGGGAATGGAGTTTTGAAGGGGGAACGCCAGAAACAAGTACCGAACAAAACCCAACCGTTTTATATAAAAATCAGGGCAACTTCGATGTGAAACTCAAGGTTTCCAATGACCTCTGTTCTAATGAAATTTTAATGGAAGATTATATTACCGTAAATCAAATCACAGAACTTCCCAAAGCCAACTTTGAAGCCGATAAAACAGAACTGTTTGAAAACGAAACAGTCATCTTCTCCAATCTTTCTGAAAATGCCACCACCTGGCTATGGACTTTTGAAGGAGGAACCCCCGAAACAAGTACCGAACAAAATCCCACCGTTTTATATGAAACCACCGGAAAGTTCAGCGTAACTCTAAAAGTAACCAATGACTTTGGCAACGATGAAATGAAAAAAACTGATTATATCATAGTAAACCCATTGGCAATCAATGAAATTGAAGAAATAAATATGAAAATATTCCCCAACCCTGTTTTGCACGAAACATCAATAACTATTGAAGCAGATGCGACTTTACAAAAAATAGAGTTGATTAACATTCTGGGGGCTACTGTTAAAACAGCCTGTCCTAATGCTACGCCTTATCATTTCTCTGTTTCCGGTATTGAAAAAGGAATCTATCTACTGAGAATTGAAACCCAAAAAGGAGCATACGTTACGAAAATTCAGATTCAATAGTTATTACTACAATATAAATTAAATCTTTTTTTATGAAAAAACTTTACCTTTTAATTTTAGCATCTTTAATGCTTTTGCCTTTGTCGTTGTTGGCTCAAACTGACAGTGAAATTGCGGAGGTGCGCCTTAATGCCGAGAAAAAAACTGAGAAAAAAACCAAAAAGAAGAAAGAAAAAAATCCTGATGGGGTGAGAACAGGCTGGACTTTTGGAATTTTACCCAGCGTGGCGTTCGATGCCGATTTGGGTTTTCAATACGGAGTACTCTCTAATGTCTATTATTTCGGAGATGGCTCTACCTACCCCGACTATATGCACTCTTTTTATGTTGAAGCCGCCTATACCACCAAACGTTACGGCTTGTTCAGATTTTGTTACGATTCTAAATTTTTAATCCCCAAACACCGTTTCTCGTTTGATGCCACCTTTATTCCCGATGCTATGAGCGACTTTCTCGGCTACAACGGCTACCAGTCTGTGTATAACGATAACTGGCGCAATTCTAAGAAATACAGTGCGGAAGAAGGATATAAAACACGCGCTTTCTACAAATACAAACGAAATTTGTTGCGTATTGCCGCTGATGTAAGCGGTCCGATTAAAGGAAAATGGAAATGGGCTACCGGTATAGGACTACTCGGCTATTGGACAGGAAGCGTAGATATTGAAATGCTGAATAAAGGAAAAAAAGATACTCAAAAATTTCTTGATAAAAATCACGGAAACAGCAAAATCCTTCCCACAGATATTGAAGGTTTGTATGAAAAATATGTGAAATGGAATATTATTGACTCTATTGAAGCAACAGGCGGAATCCATCCTTACCTGCGTGCCGGTTTTGTGTATGACAGTCGTAACAAACAAGCCAACGCCTCAAATGGAATGTATGCTGATGCGTTTTTTACCTATAGCGCCGGATTTGGAAACTCAGCCAAATTTAACAACATTAAATTTAATACGGTTTTCCAACATTATGTTCCTGTTTACAAAGATTATATCACATTTGCCTATCGGGCAGGTGCACAACTGTTAGTTGCCGGTAATTCGCCGTTTTATATGGATAGTTATTTGAATGCGCTTTATTATCAACGTGTTTTGTATGAAGCAGTGGGAGGCGCTAATTCAGTGCGCGGACTCATCCGCAACAGAGTGTTGGCTGATGGTTTTGGATACGCTACCGCCGAATTTCGTTTTAAAGTGTGGAAATTTAACATTAAAAAAGAACATTTCTATATCGCGTTTAATCCTTTCTGCGATATGGGGATTGTTTTACAACCCAATATCTTAGATAAACAAACCGTTATAGCAAATATTGTTAGATATGATCGTGGATTTTATCTTGCTGATTTAGACCAATATATTATTTTCGATAAGAGAGAACTCTACAAGCCCCACTTTGGCGCCGGAATCGGAATGAAAATTGCTATGAACGAAAACTTTATCCTCTCTGTGGATTGGGCAATGCCCATTGACAAACGAGATAATGCAAGCAAGGCGAATATTTATATTAAGATGGGGTATTTGTTTTAGCGGGGTGCAGTAAGTGGTAAGTGATAATTGTATTTAAAGATTTACAATAATTCAATAATCTTGTCGTTTTTTTTGGGCATTACTAAAAAAATGTTTTATGAACACTCAAATTGATATTCGAGAATTAAATGAACGCATTCAGCGTGAAAGTTCTTTTGTTGATCTTATTACATTGGAAATGAACAAAGTAATAGTAGGTCAAAAACACATGGTAGAACGGTTGCTTATCGGATTGCTGGCAAACGGACACATTTTGTTGGAAGGCGTGCCCGGTTTGGCAAAGACCCTCGCTATTAAATCGCTCGCCCATACTATTGACGCTAAATTTAGCCGTATCCAATTTACTCCCGATTTACTTCCTGCCGACTTGCTGGGAACTATGATTTACAGTCAGAAAAAGGAAGAGTTTATGGTTAAGAAGGGACCTCTTTTTGCCAATTTTATTTTGGCAGATGAAATTAACCGTGCGCCGGCAAAAGTACAGAGCGCATTGCTGGAAGCGATGCAGGAACGGCAAGTTACCATTGGCGAACAAACCTATAAATTGGAAGAGCCCTTTTTGGTAATGGCAACCCAAAACCCTATCGAACAGGAAGGAACTTACCCGCTTCCCGAAGCACAAGTGGACCGTTTCCTTATGAAAGTGGTTATCCAATATCCAAGTAAAGAGGAGGAAAAACTGATTCTTCGCCAACAAATTGATGAGAATATTCCCACTACCAATACGGTGTTAAAACCGCAAGATATTGTAAATGCCCGCAAAGTGGTTAAAGATGTTTATATAGATGAAAAAATTGAAAACTATATTGCTGATATTGTGTTTGCTACACGTTACCCAAGCGAGTATAAGTTGGATAGATTCAAAACGATGATTAATTACGGCGCATCGCCGCGTGCTACCATTAATCTGGCATTAACTGCGCAAGCGTATGCATTCATCAAACGTCGTGGCTATGTAATTCCCGAAGATATCAGAGCCGTTGCCCACGATGTACTTCGTCACCGCATTGGACTAACCTACGAAGCAGAAGCCGAAAATATCACCTCTTCCGATATTATCAACGAAATTCTTAATACGATTGAAGTACCGTAGAAAAATTAAAATTTAATATTTAAAGTTTAAAGAAAAAACCTTAACACTTTAAATTTTAAATCTTTAAATCTTAAATTGTTAATTATGGATTCTACAGAATTATTAAAAAAAGTCAGAAAGATAGAGATTCGCACGAAGGCTTTGTCGCAACAAATCTTTTCGGGGCAGTACCATAGTGCGTTTAAAGGGCGAGGAATGGCGTTCAGCGAAGTGCGCGAGTATCAATATGGAGATGACATTAGAAATATTGACTGGAACGTTACGGCGCGTTTCAATCACCCGTATATCAAAATATTTGAAGAAGAGCGTGAACTTACCGTGATGTTACTCATTGATGTAAGCGGTTCTACACAATTTGGTACAAAACAACAGTTTAAATCGGATTTGATTACCGAAATTTCTGCGGTATTATCATTTTCTGCGATTAATAATAACGATAAAGTAGGCGTGATTTTCTTTAGCAATCAGGTAGAGAAGTTTATTCCACCTAAAAAAGGACGTTCGCATATTTTAAGAATTATCAGAGAATTAGTGGATTACAAATCACAACAGGTGCAGACCAATATGTCGGAAGCATTGCGTTATTTAACCAACGCCATTAAAAAAAGATGTACTGCCTTTATTCTTTCCGATTTTGTGAATTGCGATTGCGAACAGGCGTTGAAAATTGCAGCAAACAAGCACGATGTAGTCGCCTTGCAGATTACAGACAGAGGCGATACGCTGCTTCCCCTAATGGGTCTATTGCAAATTCACGACCCTGAAACCGGAAAAAACGCTGTTGCAGATACTTCAAATGTTAGAGTACAACAAGAGTATGCCCGCTGGTGGCATGAGCAACAAAAGAGAAATATTGAAGTATTTAAAAAAACCGGTGTGGACGTAGCGCAACTTTATACAGATAAAGATTATGTAAAATCGCTCTCGGAACTGTTCCACCGCAGGGGAGCATAAGGGAGCTAAAATTTAATATTTAAAATTTAAAATTCTCTAATCCAATTTCAATACTGCCAAAAATGCCGATTGTGGCACTTCAACATTACCGATTTGGCGCATTTTCTTCTTGCCTTTCTTTTGTTTTTCAAGGAGTTTTCGTTTACGGGTAATATCACCGCCGTAACATTTTGCGGTTACGTCTTTGCGCAATGCTTTGATGGTTTCGCGGGCGATAATTTTAGTACCAATGGCAGCCTGAATAGCAATGTCGAACTGTTGTCTCGGGATGAGTTCCCGAAGTTTTTCACAGATTTTACGTCCAAAGGGGTAGGCATTGTCCACGTGGGTTAATGAAGAGAGCGCGTCCACAGAATCGCCGTTGAGGAGAATATCCAATTTTACCAATTTAGCAGGCTGGTAGTTAGAGATATGGTAATCGAAAGAGGCATAGCCTTTTGAAATACTTTTCAGTTTATCGTAAAAATCAAAAACAATTTCGCCTAAGGGGAGGTCAAAGGTTAGTTCCACCCTGTTGGAAGCGATATAAACCTGATTCAGGAATGTACCGCGTTTGTCCAAACATAATTTCATAATAGGACCGATATAGTCGGCTTTACTGATGATTTGTGCACGAATATAAGGCTCCTCCACGTGGTCAATGTTGCTGGGTGGAGGCATTCCCGAAGGGTTGTGCACTTCAATAAGTTCGTTTTTCGTGGTAATTACATTATAAGAAACGTTGGGCACTGTAGCAATTACGTCCATATCAAATTCGCGGTCTAATCTTTCCTGCACTATCTCCATGTGCAATAGACCTAAAAAGCCGCAGCGAAAACCAAAGCCAAGTGCGGCAGAAGATTCGGGAACAAAGGTGAGAGAAGCATCGTTGAGTTGCAACTTTTCCAATGAGGCGCGCAACTCTTCATAATCATCGGCATCGGTGGGATAGATACCTGCAAAGAGCATGGGTTTCACCTCCTCAAAACCTGATATGGCTTTATCGCAGGGGTTTTCCACATGCGTAATAGTATCACCTACCCTTACCTCAAGCGAGGTTTTGATACCGGAAATGATGTATCCTACCATTCCTGCGGTCATCACATCTGCGGGTTCCTGTTTCAACTTCAGAAAACCGATTTCATCTGCATAATACTCTTTTTCTGTGGATATAAATTTTACGAAGTCATTTTTGCGAACTGTGCCGTTAAAGATTCTAAAATAGGCAATAATTCCTCTGTATGAATTAAATACGGAGTCAAAAATAAGCGCTTGAAGCGGCGCTTCGGGGTCGCCTTGCGGAGGCGGAATACGATGCACCACTGCTTCCAAAATCTCTTCCACCCCTTCACCTGTTTTGCCGCTGGCTTCAATAATCTCTTCTCTTTTGCAACCGAGCAGATCCACAATTTGATCTTTCACCTCTTCGGGCATAGCAGCAGGCATATCCATTTTATTAAGAATGGGAATAATTTCCAAGTTATGGTCAATTGCCAGATAGAGATTTGAAATAGTTTGTGCCTGAACGCCCTGCGTAGCATCAATGAGCAGCAAAGCGCCTTCGCAGGCGGCTATGGAACGGGATACTTCGTAGGAAAAATCCACATGTCCGGGAGTGTCAATCAAATTGAAAATATAATCTTCGCCGTTGTAATTATAATCCATACGAATGGCGTGGCTTTTGATGGTGATACCGCGCTCGCGCTCCAAATCCATATTATCCAACACCTGATCTTGAAAATCGCGCTCATTAATTGTGTTCGTAAATTGGAGTAATCTATCTGCTAACGTACTCTTCCCGTGGTCTATATGTGCAATAATGCAGAAATTTCGGATATTTTTCATAACGGGCGCAAAAATACACAATTAACGATGAATAATGAATAATGAACACTTTTAAAAAAAAGGGGCTACCTTTTTGAGGCAGCCCCTTGCGAGAATAAGATGTTAATTAACTATTGGTTTTTAACAAAACTTTTAACAGTAGAATTAGCGCCTTCCGTTACGCGGATGAAATAAGTTCCGGC